>JACCDW011910603.1_pt1 | contig 16723 bp, 17 predicted proteins | sample 7449781 | NCBI WGS metagenome assembly JACCDW01 (sample SAMN15323449, study PRJNA562643) | freshwater metagenome | isolation source: river surface water | place: USA:Blue River Watershed | collected 2017-08-18
CCTCTACCTCGTTGGTACCATTGCCTTTCTGTCTGGTTTCATTTTTATCAACTTCGGCATGCTCGATACTTCAATCGGTCCAGACATCAATTACCCCATCAATATTTTGATGGCACTCGCAACCATTTTCCTAATAAGAAGTTTTTTACTCTCCTTGGTGGCATTTAATATTCTCATATATTGTTTGCTCTTCTTATTTTTCGACGGACTCAATGCCAACTCTGAATTTATTATTGTTCCTCTTTTTGTTTTAATCCTCTACTTTCTCAGAAAGTATGAAAATCTAGTCTTCTCCAAGGCTACCAATTGGGTCGAACGTTACGATGCCTTATCCTTGTCCGTTTTAGTCTGTTGCTTACTATTACCCATTTTCAACAAAGTCAATTATTATTCAATGGGGGTCGTCTTATATTTTCACAATACCTTTCTGGCCTTTGCATCTACCATCGTACTATTACTCACAGCATGGGATGCACTGCAAAAAAACAATTTTAGTAATCAACACAAGTACAGTGTTCTTGGTATCTTACTCCTGCTTTGCTTCGTACTAGTTAACGCGCCCATGGTGCTAATTTCTATCGCACTGCTTGCCCTGAGTTTTGCTAACAATTACCGCAGTGGGCTCATCCTTTCTGCCCTGTCACTCATTTACGCCCTCATTACCTATTATTATGACATGCAACTCACCTTACTAAGTAAATCGTTCTTGCTCATGGGTGCTGGGGCCTTATTCTTACTGGGTTACTTCTTCATTAATAAACGAATATGGACAAATGATGAAGTATAAAAAAATAATTATCATCGCTAATTTAGCCCTGGTACTCGGCTTTGCTAATTATGCCATTTTCTCCAAACAAGCCCTCTTGTCGAACGGAAAATTGATTTTTCTTGAATTAGCTCCTGTCGATCCGCGCTCTATCATGCAAGGCGACTACATGGCCCTCAATTACCGTATATGTATGGCATTTGACCCAGGTGTTTTCGGTAATCAGACTTACTTAGACATTGGCATCAATCAAAAAAACATCGCCCGCGCCTTCATCAAGGGCGCTTGTCCCGATTCATTAACAAAATTGACCATTAAAACACACAGGGGGCCTTATGGCCAAGTATTAATTGGCGCCGAATCGTATTTTTTCCAAGAGGGCTCCGCCGAAAAATACAGTAAGGCTCGTTACGGCGGTATTCGTTTAGATGAAAAAGGTACTGCCTTACTCGAAGGACTTTATGATGAAAATCTAAAGCCATTAAACTAATTTCTATTTTTTTAGAAGGTGGGCGCCAGCCGTGCCATCCGCTGTAGCCACCCCATCCGTGGGCAAGCAGGCTTATGGCGTGCGAGGTCCCGCCTGCAGTAGCTGCGGGCCTTCGCCGCTCATAGCCTGCTAACCCCCGTCTGTGGTGGGCTGCCGCTACTGTCACTGGCGCACGTTAACACCATCGTTACTGCCATCGTTACCGCCATAAACAAAAAAAGCTGCTTCCTCAGAAACAGCTTTTTTATTATCCATTAGCCCCTACCGCCATTTGGACCTTTTGGCCCTCTTTTCTTATGATGTTGTATATCTTCCTTAAAGGCAATATAATCCACCAACTGATCCGATTTCAAAAAACCAGTCACCGTTCTGTCGAACTGACGGTTGCAATCACGCATTTTATTGTGCAAATCCTTGCGTTGCTCAGGAGTTGTTGAACCCTGTAGTTGCAACCGGTACGTTTCATTGCAGTTTTGACGAATGCGCGATGCCTCTATCCATTGTTGTTTCTGACCAGCATCTAAACGCAAGCGCTTAGCCGCAGTATCAGCTTCACGCGATAACCGTTGCTCCATTTTTGCAGGATCGCGTTGCTTTTTATCCTTCTGTTGTCCTAACAAAGTTACCGGCACTATCAGTGCCAATACCATCACCATTTTAATTGCAGTTTTCATACTCGCTTTTATTTCTTTGATGCCACCAAGAAGGTCTGGGTTTAATCGGTAAATGTGAAGAAATGCAAAAACAAATCCGTCCAGTTATTCGAGATACACTTTCATGCGTATGTCGGTCAACGGTCGGTCGCGTTTATCGGTTGGAACTGTAGTAATAAGGTCAATCAAGTCAAAACCTTCAATCACCTCGCCAAATACCGTGTATCCACCATCTAGGTGAGGTGTACCACCCACTGTTTTGTACACGGTTCTTTGTTTTTCAGAAAAACGATAGGCTTTAACTGTATCGGCTGCAGTTTTCGCCAGTGTCTCCAATTTTACTTTATTGGCTCTGTATTTCGCTGCTGCACTGCTATCGGTGGTTATCTTCTTTTCTAATTTCTTTTGCTGATGTACCAGTTTAAGAGCCGGCTTTTGTTTTAAAGCCAGGTAACGAGCCCGGTTCTGATTCATCTTTGTCATGCGCTCTTCGTACTTGTTTAAAACTGAATCGTTGCGCACTTTACCAGCAACAATGTAAAATTGACAAGCACTCGACATCCGTTCTGGATTGATGTCATCGCCTTCACGGGCAGCTGCCAATGCCCCCTTTTTGTGTAGCAAGGCCGGATTAAACTCCGCCTTCAGCCACTTACCATATTCCCCATGGCCCAACGAATCGCCCGCTAATGCCCGCTTACTCAACGGATCTCCACCTTGCATAACAAAATTTTTAATCACCCGGTGAAACATCAGGGAATCGAAGTAGCCTTGTTTTACCAATTTGATAAAGTTTTCACGGTGAACGGGTGTTTCCATGTATAACTTCAATTTCATTTTCCCATAGGCCGTTTCAATCACCACCGTCTCAGGTCCAGGTGTTTGTGCCCCTATTTCAATAAATAAGGTTATACACAGGCACATTGTGAACCAAATATTTTTTTTCAAATCCATTCGTCTTATTATCTTTGTAATATTACCAAAAATAGGTATGAAGCCAATTAGCCTTTTATTTCTAATTCTACTTTCAGTCGGCATGCTCGAAACCGGTTGCCAGAAAGATACAACCTGCAAGGCAGTGGTGACCTGTATCGACTCAACTGGTACACCTGTAGCTGACGCCTACGTTTACCTCTATGCCCCTGTAAAAAGTGCAGACGGTAAAACAACTTACACCGGCGACATTACGGCAAGTGGCAATACAGACAGTGATGGCATGATTCAATTTAGCTTCGAACTTCCCGCAATATTTGACGTAAAAGCCACAGCAGTTCGCACAAAAACCCTCACCGGAACGGCTGTTCTTAAGCTTGAGGAAGGCACAACTGTTGATAAAACAGTGACAATCAGATAGTTCCACTTTTTATATACAGCACGTTACTTATTTTCTTATTTTTACCGCTACCCCTACTCAAGAGTGAATTTTAAGCGGATATTCAATACTATTTCAATTCTTTTTGCCGTAACATCGACAATCCTATTTACCTCATGTAGTGCCATTGGTGGTGCCGCTTCAGATGAAGGCATAATTGAATTTGACACCAAGGCTATTGATAAAAACCACCCCTTGTACGGGTTTGCCCCAAACAGTGCACAATTGCAATTCAAGGGCGATCAATTTATGATAGAAATGAGCACCATGGGCTTGTTTAACATGTCAATTATTGGCGACAACAAGGCGAAAACCATGGCGCAAATGATTAAGTTCATGGACCTTCGCCAAGCGTGTATTGAAACCGAAGAGCATTTACAAGCTCAAAATGAAGAGTACCGTTTAACTTTTGAAGAAACCTCCGACACCAAGGAAATAGCGGGTTATACCTGCAAAAGAGTTATTGCTAAAAAAGTAAATAGCACTGAGCCGCCTTTTGATGTGTGGTACACCGACGACCTTGGTAAACCTGATTGCAACAGCCTCACCCCTTATTCAGAAATTAAGGGCATGCTAATGGATTATAAAATCAAAAAGTTTGGCATGGAAATGCAATTCACGGCCACCAAGTACAGCGACACAAAAATTGATGAGAAGGTGTTCAAAGTACCGGCCGACATGAAAATAGTTGACCAAAAAGAAATGCAAAAGTTCTTTGATGAACTAGAAGAATAAACACTTACCAATTTTATATAACTCATGAAAAAAATCTTTACAGCCGTTCTGGCTCTGACGATGTTGAGCCTAACTGCACAACAATCGATTACTGTTAAATCTAAAATTACTACAGAGGGGTTGCCTGCTGAATACGCAGCATATGGCGAAATGGACCTCGTTACCTACATCAGCGGTGATAATTTCAGAAACGACATGAGCAGCATGATGATGAGCAGCACCACCGTTTATAAGGGCAACGAAATTACTTCACTCACTGAATCAATGGGAAATAAATTCGGCTACAAAACAACGGTGGCTGAAATGGAAAAGGAAAAAAAGTCGACTAAAAAACCAAAACTAGAATACACCCAAGAAAAGAAAACGATTGCTGGATACGAGTGCACCAAGGTACTTGCAACGATAGCTGATAAAGATGGCAAGGAAAAAACCATTGTTTTTTGGGTAACAGAAGCCATCAAAATCGATTCGAAACACCGCAAAGGGGGTGACCAAGACATGGACCTTTCTGACCTCAAAGGGTACCCACTCGGTATGGAAATGACACAGTCGGCCAATGGCATGGACATGAAGATTATTATGATGGCAACAGAAGTGAACCTCGGTGCAGTTGAAGCATCAACGTTCGACGTGAGCACCGATGGCTACAAAATAATGACCTACTCAGAGTTTAAATCAATGTCCAAGAACAAAGGCCATTAATCTGGCATCTGTCCTTGTTCTTTAAAGATAATCCCATGTTGTGCGAGCTCCGCCAGCATGGGATTATAAATTTCTGGATGAATCGGAATTTGTACACCACTCAATCGCATAGCGCCAGTTAAAAACAGTTTCACTACAATAGCCAAGGGCAAGCCCACCGTTAAAGCCATGGCTGTATGGTTGGCATCTCTTCCCTCTATCACCAACGACGAGGTGAGAAGGTGTTCCTTAGTACCTGTTGCTGGTAAGGTGTACACAAACTGGTGCTGCATCACAACTAAATCACGGTCGCCGGGTTTTAATTGCCATTTTTTCTCCAGCACGGCTTGCAACAGTTGGGCCGGTGTGCCACTACTCAAAGGCAATGGTTGATCAGAATACACCTCCAAATAAGCTAGCATTTCTGCTGTTTGTTTGTTCCAGTCGCTACCAGCAAATTGCTGCAATCGGGTGGTTAAATCACCCGCTGCTGGCGGTAACGACGCTTCCAGCCACTGCTGCATGGTTAACCCACTGGTATCGGCTATCTTGGAGCCATCATCGGTCCAGCCTAATTTCACCAATACGTTCCATGCCTTGCAATAGCCTAATTGACGCAGTGTGCCACGCAATAATGTGCGAACGCCCTTTAATTGATACACATCAACATAACTCAAACTATCGCGATTGGCATAAGCATCAAACGCAGCATACCCATCTACTGATACAGTAGTTGTTTGTTCAAATATGCGCGAATATGGAATAAAACGAACCCTGCCCTTTTCAAGGTATTGGGCGGTGCTCTGTCCTGCTACCACTACGTTGCGTGGGTTCCAGCTAAATTTGTAACCCCACGGATTATCGTTTGAGGCGGGTGCTACTAAGCCACCGCAATAGGAATAAAAGTCGAGTACGTGCCCCCCCTTGGCCTGAATGGCATGAATTATTTGCATGGCGCTGGCATGATCAATACCGGGGTCGAGGCCACATTCATTCAACAGTAACACCCCCTTTTCACGCGCTTCTTTATCTAATGCCTTCATGTCGGCGCTGACATACGACGCAGTAGCCATGTGTTTGCCCATCGACACGCAATCGCGTGCAACATCACCGTGCATAAAAGCAGGCAACATGGAAATAACAAAATCATTATCGGCAATGAGTTGTTGGCGTTGCTGGTCGTTACGAATATCAAATGCAAGGGCCTTTGTTCGGTCGCGACCAGCGGTGCGCGACAAAGCCAACTGTTCATCCATATCGGCTACTGTAATAAACCAGTTGAGCGCTACAGCGTGTTCAACTAAGTAATCGATTAACGACACAGCCGAACGTCCTGCTCCAATAATTAGTATGCGGGTCATAGAGCAAAATTAGGCTTTTCGGCGGTAACTACATGGATATTTAGCGGGTGTGGAGATGTGACGAAAAGAATTTCTAATCAGTTGCTATAAAGTTATATGAACAAAGTCAGTTGCTTCTTATACCCATTCGAGGCAACTATTAAGAGAATTGTTTAGAAGCAGTAATATGAGCAGTGGGCGAATAGGCCGCAGTGTGCGTGAAGGATGCGCAAGGCTTGGTTCTTTTTTGGCGTTTGAAAGTTGGCGATGTTCGCCAAAAAAAACCGTAGCGGAGCGGAGCCTGGAGCAGCCTGACCCCCGCACAAATGGGCGAAAGTACTTTTAGTAAACGGCCCATTTGGTGCGTGGGGGCACGCCCAAACAAAAATGAACTATTACTGAAATAATTTAGAAGCCTTACTTTCAATTCCGAGGACATCACTCCTTAAAAATCAAACTTCACGTATAGAATTGGTAAACGTCCCAATTGGCGGTTTTCAGTATACGGGGTACTTGATAAATTAGCCGGATCAGGGGTATAGCTCAAGGCAAGAATATTCTTTGTATCCAATACATTTAATAGATCAAAAGCTATTTCAGTGTTCATGTGTTTACCATTGATTTTATAAGCAATATGCAAATCAAAACGATTATAAGGCTGAAATTGAAGTGTATTAATTTGATCGTCATCAGGCACAATATCCATAATGGCATTGCTAGCTGCAATGTTAACCGGCGAATACCGGCGACCACCGCCGATAGAGAATTTACCACCAAAGCTCAACACATCTTTTTTGTTTTTACCAAGGTTGTATTCCAAACCACTGAGGGCATTTACCATGTATACCCCATTATAATCGGTATTATGCTCTACGCCATTGCTCCCCTTGTACTTGCTTTGATACAAACTGCCACTAAACAAAAAGAAATAATGGCGGTGATACAGTTTTTCTAATGTCAACTCTATACCATAATTATAGGCGGTACCGCCATTGGTTAATGGGTAAATTGGATAAAAACGATTAAATGTAGCACCCCGGTTCAAAGCTGAAAAAGCAGAAGGCACTACATAGACTGGTGCATTCCATATGTTTTGATAATAGATCTCTGTCTTAATTCGGAAGTACCGCGACAATTGGAAATCGTGACCAGCAACAAAATGTTGCGCACGGGTGAACCCAAGGTTGGTATTGGTGAGTTCACGATCGGTGTTGGCTAGCTTGACCCCATTTTTTAGCAACGTATCAGGAATGGTGAAATACAAATAAGTGCTCTGCATTTGAGAGTGCATGCCATATGAAATACTGAATACATGTTTCGACGAAGCCTGGTATCGCATACTCAAGCGGGGTTCTGCGGCAAAACTACCGTTGAGCGTGAGGTACTGAAAAAACAACCCACTGTGCAAACTCAATTGATCATTGAATTTGTGGACGTACACAAAATAGGGTTGCAATAGATAAAACTGCGCTCGTTTTTGTTCTCTTACCTTAAAAGGTTTGTTGTCGATGACTTCTGGGATGGTATCGTAAAGCGAATTGATTTTAATTTTGTCAAAGTAGTTCACATCAAAACGGTTGGCTAAAAACCCTGTACGAATCGAGTTTTTGGCATTGAGCTTGGAGCGCACGTACCACGCCAAGGTCGATTTGTACTCGTAAAAATTATAGTGCAAAATTTCAGGAAGTAATGATTTTGGTGTGTAATCGGCATTTCGAATCACCAATTTATGACGGGAGTAAATGTCCTGCGCAGCATACGCCAAGCTTGTTTTCATCAACGTTTTGCTATTAATTGAATACACGTTAGACAAAATACCAACCCCCATGTTACTGCCGAACAATTGATCGCGGTTTTGATCGCCATAGAGTTCTTTTGGCCGAGCGGTATCAGCGCTTAGCAAAATATTTATTTGGCTCAACCCGCCAATGCCCGTAAAAGTGAACACGCCGGCTTTCTTGGTTGGGAAATTTAAGCGCAAGGAACCATCTTGGTAATACGGAATTGCCGAGGTGCCGAGATTGATATTAATGGAACCGAATAAGGCTAAGGTAGAATAACGGTAAGTAACCATGTACGATGAACCCGACTTTTTATTAATGGGACCTTCAAGAGCCAACTCTGTGCCTAACACACCCAATTGAAAAGTACGTTCGTGTTTTTCATTGTTACCGTTACGCATTTTTAAATCAAACACACCCCCCAAGGCATTGCCGTATTGCGCTGGAAAAGCTCCAGTAAAAAATTCGGAATTAGCCAGGTATTTGTTGTTGATAATGGACTGTGGTCCACCAGCAGAACCAGCAACAGCAAAGTGATTGGGATTTGGAATATCAATATCGTCGAGTCGCCATAATAGCCCTGAAGGACTATTTCCCCTTATTACAATATCGTTGCGCGAATCATTGGATCCTTGTACTCCGGCAAAGTTTTGAGCCATACGAGCCGGATCTTGCCGAGAACCAGCGTACCGCTCGGTTTCTTCAATTGAAAATGTTTTCATGTTCGACACCTGCATATTGCTAACCACATCGGTATCCTTTCCACTTGATACAACCACCTCTTCCATTTGTTGTGCAGCTTCCTCCATTTCAACATTCAGCACCATTTCCTTTCCGGAAGAAATAACCACATCGTTTAAAGGATATGTTTTATACCCGGTAAGAATAAATAAAAACGATTGCCTTCCAACAGGCACTTCTGCCAGACGAAAACGCCCATCAGCATCGGATGTGGTATAAACTTGGTTTGCACCTTTCAAACGGATGATTACACCCGGTAGACCAATGCCAGACTCCTTATCTGTTACAGTGCCTTTTACTACTTGTGAAAGCTGGGCATGAAAAACAGTTACAAAAAAGAAAAAGGACATCAGAGCGACTGTCCTTTTCATATAAATAGGTTTGTAAAAAAGCATTCCGAATGAATTGGTCTTACAATGATGATAAAACAAATTCAGACTTAAAAGCCTTTTGTAGGGAATTAATCCACAATCGGAATTTTCAGGGTTTGTCCAACCGACAAACTGCGGGATTTTAATTTGTTGATTTCTACAATCTCATTGACTTGCACATTGTACTTAGCGGCAATTCGGTAAAGTGTTTCTCCACTTTTTACACGGTGATTTCGGTACTCTGGTTCAGGCGCTGGAGCAGGCGTTTGCACCGGTTCTGAAGGATTGCCATAAGTGGTAACAGCAGCTGTTTGCACCGGTTTTTTCTCTGCCGTGTATACAACCAGTTTTTTGCCAGCACGGGGCTGTTTCTTCCCTAAATAATTCCACGTAGCCAAATCGGCAATGGTGACACCGTATTTTTTAGCAATTGTACTGAGTCGTTCGCCCGACTTTACCGTATGTATGTGTTTAACCTCTGTAATCTGGGAATTTTCTTCAGCAGCTTGAGCTTTAAGTGCTGCATAAATTTGCTGCTCGTTATTTAAAAAAGTAGCAATTTTTGTGCGTGGCAAGCACAGGGCATTCCCCCCTGCAGGCACCACGTTTTTGCGGTATTGCGGATTGAAGTACAACAATTCTTCCTCGCTTATGGTTAATGCCTGCGACAATTGGGTAAACGACATTTGCTCCTTTACCACCACTGTATCAACTTCGAAATACGTGCGGCGAGGCAAGGCAGGATATAAATTATGTTCAGCACCATAAGTCATCACGTAATTCGCTGCAATAAATGCCGGCACATACCCTTGAGTTTCTAATGGCAAGAAAGGACGAATCTCCCAATATGTTTTTTTACCCCCACTTCTCCGGATGGCCTTGCTGATGGTACCCGGACCGGCGTTGTAGGCAGCAAGAACCATTTGCCAATCACCAAACATGGTGTACAGCATTTTAAGGTATTCGGCAGCCGCAACAGTAGCTTTATAAGGATTGCAACGTTCGTCGATATAGGACGTCACATTAAGTCCGTACATTTTGCCCGTTGGGTACATAAATTGCCACAAACCCACTGCACCCGCCTTGGAGCGCGCATAAGGAATCAGGGCGCTTTCAATCACAGCCAAATGTTTTAGTTCAAGTGGAATATTGTAGCGGTCGAGAACCTCTTCAAACATGGGGTAGTACAATTGGGCCATGCCCATCATGCGTTGAACACTTTCCCGTTTACGAACGGTGTAAAGTTGGATAAACCCCTTTACGTGTTCGTTGTATACCAAATCAAACGGCGACAGGGCATCTAGCTTTGCTAAACGAGCCTGGTAGGTATAATCATCATAAACTGGTACAGAATCTTCCGCAAATTTGTACTTGTTATTTCTAGGAAATACCGGCTTATTAAAGGCTGTACTAAACATTTTCCTCGCCATCAAACTGTCGAGCATGTCAGCCACCGGCGCTTGCTCACTTTTTACCTGAGCCGATACGCTTGTACCCAATGCCAGTAAAATCGGCAAAAGAAATCGTTTTCTGAATAAGTTCATCCTTTCGGTTTTACAATGAATAAGTAAAAAACCTTAATTCCGTTACAAAATAAAAAATCTTGTAACAATGAAAAAGCGTTTTAACAAGTTTAAAGAATATTGCACGTTGTGTTTTCATCGGTGTTACGTAATTGCTAACTTCGCAATGTGAACAAACCAAGACCAGAACCGCCGCTAGCAGAGATTGATAGAAGTCCTGTTTTTCTTATCATTTCACTTGTAGTGACTATTTCATTCGCTTGGCCCGCCTATCTGATAATCAAGAGTGTAAATCCTTGGGGATTTTTCATGATGGTGCCTGCCTTGATCGCAGGATTTCATGCATTGTGGTTAATTTTGAATCCGTTTGCCTGGATTTACGAAGACCGCATCGAAATTCGACCAACCTGGTTTCATAACCACCTCTTCTATTTCAAGGATATTACCGAAGTGCAACTCAAGAAAAACCACTTCTTTGTCAAATTTAACGATGGCGAGGTTGACCGCATTAACATTAACGGCATTGCTTCAAAACAAACAAGCACCCTGTTAAACGTCTTCAAGGTTCGGTAACCGGCCTGTAACTTTTTCTTATCGTCCACTTATATAAACACATGGCTGTTTAATACTGAACAGTCAGCACGACTTCCTACCTCTGTATTGTAGGTATTTTCGTCTAAACTTATATTGAAATATGCTGAATTTCATTCTTCAGGTCAGCGCTGCTGCTGATTCGCTTGCTACCACCGGTATACAAACAGTTACGGAGCCAACAGAAACACGAATCTCCCTCATTCAAATGATTATGAAGGGCGGTCCAATCATGATTCCCATGGCCCTCCTGTTGCTTGTTACGGTTTACATAGCCATCGAACGGCTATTAGTACTTTCAAAGGCGTCGCGTAAGAACGAGGCGTTGCTGCCAACCATCCGTGATATGGTGCATAATGGCAACATACAAGGTGCTGTAACCACTTGCAAGGGCAATAACACGCCTGAAAGTGAAATGCTCGCACAAGGTATTAGTCGCATCGGCCAATCGGTTCAAGAAATACGCACCGCAATGGATAAAGGTGGCGCAAATGAAATTGCGAAATTGGAAAGAAACTTAAACGTGTTAAACATTATCGGACGCATTGCGCCAATGTTTGGTTTTATTGGAACCATCATCGGGGTTATCACCATTTTTTATGACATATCATTGGCCAAAACCGTTGAAATTGAAGTTATCTCCAAGGGACTATATCAAAAGATGATTACCTCGGCGAGTGGACTCGTGGTAGGTGTTCTTGCTTTTGTTTTCTACCATTGGATCAATGCCCGCTTGGATAAATTGGCACACCGTATGGAAGAAACTCAAATTAAGTTTCTGGATATGCTTAATGAACCAACGCATTAATTCCTAATTACACAACACAATGGGATTACGTAAAAGACACCGAGAAGCTGAAGTGAGCACCGACTCGCTTAATGACATCATGTTCTTCTTGTTGCTGTTCTTTCTGATTTTGTCAACCATGGTAAGTCCTAACTCTATAAAAGTGAATTTACCAAAATCGGACCCGAAAGTAACAGTAGAAAACACTAAGAAACCCATCCACCTAGCTGTGACGAAGGACCGCAAATTTTTTGTGGACAATGTTGAAATTAGCAAGGAGCAGGTGGAAGCAGTTATATCTTCTAAATCATCGGCTTTAACCGAGCCCACCGTTTTAATGCACCTTGATAAGGATTTGACCATTCAAGATCAACTCGATATCATGACCATTTGTTACAAACTGAACTGCAAAACGGTACTTGCTACTGCCGCAACACAGAAATAATATGGAACTCACACGGTCCGAAGAAAATAAATACAGAGCTCAATCGGGAATCATTACAGCGCTATTGTTTTCGTTGATTCTCTTGTTTCTGATTTGGTTTCAAATTGTCACCCCCAACCCACCCTTCCCAGAATCGGGTGCTGGTGGCGGTGGTCAAGAAATGGCCATCGGTTTGATGATGGCCGGAACCGAGGAAATGGACTACACCGATATGGGAACGGTAACGGATGTTGTGACAGAAAACACACCCGTTGAAGAAGAAATGGTGACCGACCCCGATGGCGAAGTAGTGCCGATTGAAAAACCAAAGGACGAAAAAAAGGAAGAGAAAAAAACAGAGGTCACCCCGGTAGAACCTAAACCAGACCCAGTGGTAATAAAACCAATTGAGAAACGTGAATCGGATAATATTACCGACTTATTTAAAAACAAAAAGGGTACAGGCAAGGGCTCCAAGGGTTCGACCATGACCCCTGGTGAAGCGGGCGATCCCAATGGAATTGCTGGTGGCACAGGTACTGGCGGAACTGGCACTGGAAAAAATGGTGGTGATGGTGTTGGCGAAGGCCCAGGTGGTCCTGGCCCCGGCTCAGGAGGCCCTGGTGGTGGTGGCGTTGGCGGCTCAGGATACAGTGCCAATCTTACTGGTAGAGCTGTAGTAACACCACCGAAATTGCCAAAAGACACTAAGGAAGAAGGAAAAGTCGTGGTAGAAATTACGGTTGATAGTCAAGGTAATGTTATTGAAGCCACACCAACTGGACGTGGTACCAATACTAGCAGCGCTGTTTTGAAAAAGAAAGCCGTGGAAGCTGCAATGAACACCAAGTTTAATGTCGACGGTAAATTCGAAGAACAACGTGGTACTATAACAATTGTTTTCTCATTTAACTGAGATGACTTACCAGCAAACACTCGATTATCTTTACAGCCAATTGCCCATGTTTCACCGCATCGGGGCAGCCGCCTACAAGGCTGATCTTTCAAATACAATTAAAATGGCAGAGCTACTGGCTAAACCACATGCCAAGCTCAAATGCGTTCACATTGCAGGCACTAATGGTAAGGGTTCTAGCAGCCACATGATTGCCTCTGTGTTACAAGCGGCGGGTTATACCACTGGTTTGTACACCTCACCCCACCTCGTTGATTTTCGAGAACGCATTCGTATTAATGGTAAAATGATACCCAAGCAGTATGTTGCCGAGTTCGTTGAAAAATACAAGGAAGCCTTTCATGCCATTCAACCTAGCTTTTTTGAATGGACAGTGGCCCTCGCCTTCAGTTACTTTGTAAAAGAAGAGGTAGATATCGCCATAATTGAAACGGGACTCGGTGGACGATTAGACTCTACCAATATAATTACACCGAAGGTTTCACTCATTACCAACATCTCCTTCGATCACACCAACTTACTTGGTGATACCCTCGAAAAAATTGCCCGTGAAAAAGCAGGTATCATCAAACACCGTGTGCCCGTTGTAATTAGTCAGTACCAATCTGAAACTGCTGCGGTGTTCAGTAATTACGCACGTGAAATAAAAGCACCCATTGAGTTCGCCGATAAAAATTATCGCATTACAGCGCATAAACACGTGAAAGGTTTATTTGAAGTGACCGTGTTGAATAAAAAATCGGAAAGCACCAACACCTACCGTCTTGATTTAAATGGTCATTACCAATTACGCAATTTACCTGGCGTGCTGAATACCCTTGAACTCATTGAAAAAGCCGGTTATATTATCGAACCAGAACACATTCAAAAAGGCTTGAGCCAAGTCATTAGTTCAACAGGTTTACTCGGTCGATGGCAACAGCTATCGCAAAAACCCCTGGTTATCGCCGATACCGCCCATAACGAAGATGGCATCAAACAACTTGCCGAACAAGTAGCACTCACCGCCTTTGAAAAGCTACATGTTGTGTTTGGAACCGTTGTGGATAAGGAGTTAGAAAAGGTTCTCCCCTACCTGCCGCCTAAAGCGCACTATTACTTTGTAAAAGCGAACTTGCCGCGTGCACTTGATGCTGTTGAGCTCAAAAAAGCTGCCAATGCATCGAAACTGAAAGGCGAGGCATACGAAAGTGTGGAAGCTGGTATAAAAGCTGCCATGAAGGCCTACGGGAAAGGCGACCTCATTTTAGTCACCGGCAGTAATTTTGTGGTTGGCGAAGCCATGCCCCTCTTCAACCTATAAGTTGCTTTAATGGCAACAGGTCATTATATAAGAATTGCATTCGCGACCCGTACCAACTAAACGGCTCTCCTGAAAAACACACCACCTTGGTGTTAGGAAAAAGCGTCCTAACCTCCCTGGCATGCGCTTCCTTAAATGGAAAAGGTTCTTCAGATAAAAGAATTAAATCAGGGGTATACGCAGTCAATTCTTCAATCGAAAGTAATGGGTAGCGCGAAAGATGGCCTAAAACATTTACCATACCTAAATGCCTTAATACCGCATCAATGTAGGTAGAATGCCCCACAAACATCCATGGCTCGTGCCAAATAGCATACGCTACTTTAAGTCCCTTAAAAAGATGGTAACTACCATTAATCGCGATTTCAATTCTCGCCTTCAAGGGTTCCCATTGCGACACACGATTGGTCATCATCGCCACTTGTTCCATCATCCTCATGGCATCCTCAAGATCGTTGACATCACTCAACCAAACGGGGAAATAGCGGCGCAAGTACTCGATATCCTCCTTGGTATTTTCTTCCTTGTTCCCAATAATTAAATCGGGATGTAATTGCAGAATCATTTCGCGGTTAACCTGCTTGGTGCCACCAATACGCTGAATGGATTGGTACATGGCAGATGGGTAAATACAAAACTTAGTAATACCGACCAATTCTTTTTCCAGTCCCAAATCCCACAACAATTCCGATTGTGATGGCACTAATGAAACTATGCGCTGCACCGGCTGCTTTAAAGCAAGGGTAAATCCCGTCTGATCTGTAAAAATTGATTCCACCATTACAAATCTAAGGCAAATACAACAACCAAAATGAATTTATGCCTAGTACCATTTTTACAGTCAATTTAACAGGTAGAGCTAGAAGCATGAATACATCAACTCACCGACCAATAATTGAACTATATTTGCACACCTTGTGAATACAGCGTTGAAGGGACATATGGCGTTGCTCGGTGCGCAAATCATTTATGCATTGAATTATTCAATTGCGAAAGGTTTGATGCCGCAGTTCATTGATCCCATGGCACTGGTATTTTTCAGAATTACCGGTGCAACCATTTTGTTTTGGCTGTTAAGCGCTTTCACTGGTTTGCAGCCTATCGATAAAAAAGACCGAATCAAATTACTACTCCTGCCCTTATTTGGGGTGGTCTTCAACCAAATCTTTTTTATCTACGGCCTAAGTCAAACAACCCCCATCAACAGTGCTATTATCATGATATCAAACCCGGTAATGGTGTTTTTGTTTTTGCTTTTCATGACTCGCGAACGAATTGGAGGCATACAAGTTAGTGGGCTTTTGCTCGCCATAACGGGTGCAGTGCTACTTTTGCGCTACCGCGGCAATTTTGAACTGGGAAGCGAAACGGTGAAGGGCGATGTGATGACCCTTATCAATAGCACCTCTTGGGCCATTTTTATTGTGCTAGCCAAACCCATTATGGTGCGTTACAATACAATCACCGCCATGAGTTGGATGTTCTTAGTGGGTAGTCTTATTATGCTACCAATCGGCCTACCCTCGGCCTTGGAAACAAATTTCTCAGCCTTTACCCCACACGCTTGGTTCGCATTAGGCTTTGTGGTAATTGCTACAACGTTTTTCGCCTACCTTCTTAATTTATACGGTTTACAAATGTTGAGTCCGGGTACTGTTAGTGCCTATATTTACCTCCAGCCCTTACTTGCCTCCTTATTTGCGGTGATTATGGGCGAGGACCTACTCACGCCAACAAAATTGTTTTCAGGAATCCTTATTATTGCAGGATTGTTCTTGGTAAACAGCAAACTTTTTAAAAAAGAATCCCAATGAAATCAATGACCGGCTTTGGAAAAGCAACTTGTGAAATAGGTGGACGTTCACTTAGCATTGAAGTGCGATCACTCAATAGCAAGGGAGCAGATATTAATTTGCGATTACCTTCAACTGTTAGAAATTACGAAGCCGAAATTCGCAGTGAAATTACCCGGAAACTTGAGCGAGGCAAAATCGATGTCTCCATGAATTTTGAAGGCGCGTCGGCTGATTTAGGCACGACCATTAACCTTGATTTAGCTAAGGCCTACCACACCCAATTAAAAGTGTTGGCCGAAGCCTTAGGCGAAACACTGAGCAACCCCGTTGCACAAGTGCTCAACATGCCCGATGTTATGAAATCGGAGAAAAAAGAAGCCGATGAAAAAGAGTGGGAACAGATACAAAAATGCTTGAACGAAGCCTTTGTGCAACTCACTACCTTTCGTGAAG
>JACCDW011007603.1_pt1 | contig 16721 bp, 17 predicted proteins | sample 7449781 | NCBI WGS metagenome assembly JACCDW01 (sample SAMN15323449, study PRJNA562643) | freshwater metagenome | isolation source: river surface water | place: USA:Blue River Watershed | collected 2017-08-18
TAAATCCGAAAATTATGAATGCCAATTTAGACATTGTACCTATGCAAGAGTGGATTCAGACTGGTGGAAAGCCGTTGATTATTGCGGGTCCATGTTCAGCTGAAACTGAGGAGCAAGTATTAGAAACTGCCCGTCGTATCAAGGCGGAAGGTTATGCACACATTATGCGTGCTGGAGTTTGGAAACCTCGTACACGTCCAGGAAGCTTTGAAGGTATGGGTGAACCTGCTTTGAAGTGGTTGGTTGAGGCGAAAAAAGAAACGGGATTGCCATTGGCTATCGAAGTTGCAACGCCTGAGCACATTGAATTAGCTTTGAAATATGGTGTTGATGTATTGTGGATTGGTGCGCGTACAACAGTTAATCCATTCAACGTACAAGATCTAGCTGACGCATTGAAAGGTGTAGATGTTCCTGTATTGGTTAAAAATCCGGTTAATCCTGATTTGGCTTTATGGGTAGGAGCATTTGAGCGTTTACAAGGTTCTGGTATCAAAAAATTAGGTGCTATTCACCGTGGTTTCTCAAACGCACAAGAAACGAAATACCGTAACTCACCGATGTGGGCAATGGCGGTTGAGTTGAAGCGTTTATTCCCTCAAATGCCACTTATAGGTGATCCTTCACACATGGCTGGAAAGCGTGCTTTGTTGATGGAATTGTCTCAACGTATCTTGGATTTGAACTACGATGGTATGATCATCGAGACTCACCGCGACCCAGATGCAGCATGGTCAGATGCTTCTCAACAAGTTACTCCTGAGAAATTAGGTGAAATGTTGCGCGAATTAGAAGTTCGTAATGCAAATTACGGTTCTGACTTCTCTGACGAATTAGCTGGTCTTCGTGAGAAGATTGACAACATCGATCGTGAATTGATGGAAGTATTAGCTGCTCGTATGGCGGTTGTTGAGAAATTAGGTGAGTACAAGCGTGATAACAACGTTGCTGTTTTGCAATTGGATCGTTGGAAGCAATTACACAATGATCGTGCAAACCAAGCTAAAGGCTTAGGCTTGTATCCTGAATTCGTAGAGGAAATGTTCAAATTGGTTCACTTAGAATCTATCCGTAAGCAAACGGAAGTGATGAATTCTGCTACGGCATAATTTGAACCATATCGTATATTGATTGCTGAACCCTGAGAGAAATCTTGGGGTTCACTTTTTAAAATGAGTTAGAATTAAGAGTTAAGAGTGAAGAGTTGTTGTGATTGATGGATTGAAATACTTGTGCTTTCTCCACCTCTTACCTCTTAATTCTACACGCTTAATTCTTCACTCTTAGCTCTTAACTCTTAGCTCTTCACTCTTCACTCTTCACTCTTCGCTCTTCACTCTTAACTCTTAACTCTTCCCTCACTTCTTGCTCACCCGATAACTCCCCCAAACCACCATCACCATCCCCAAGCAAATCAAAAAGGATGGAAAGCCATGACCCAATGCAATTTCAATGGCAATCGAAAACACCACGGCACTATTTCCCACAGCACCTACAATACTAGTTTTCTCATTCAATAAAGCCTGGGTCGTAAAGTATTGAACGCCCAGGGCCAGTAAGCCCATAACTAATGCTTTTAGCCACTCAAAAGGTGAAGGCATCACCCAAACTCCCGTAAAAAAACTGTTGGGCATTTCTAAAAATGTACCCAAGCATAAGGAGATGGTCGATGCAATTAAGCCAGCACCCATAAAGGACACAACCACCCAGCGAGAGTCATAATATTTCTGTGCCTCTTTAATCGCTAGGTATCCGAGCGCTGTTCCCATGGCATAAATAATTCCGGTCGCATGATTGAACCATTGGCCTGTAGCTTCCGGTTGGAAGATTAGTAATATTCCGAAAAAGCCGACCAACAAAAACAAGACCTGCTTGCCTGTCAAACGCTCATTTGGGATAAGGAAAAAGCTAAAGATTGCAATGAACAATGGAAATGCTTGACCGTAAGTATTAGTTAACGAAAGTCCCAAATGTTCCAAGGTGTAGAACAAGCAATACAAAGTGAATGCTCCCAGTAAGCCACGAAGAATAATGAAATAAAGCTTACCTCCTTTTTGAACTGCCGGCCTGCGAATCAAACTTGTTAGCAGAAAGGGGAGACCCACAGCACTTCGAAAAAACACCAATTCCACAGATCCGAATCGGTCGCTCATGGATTTGGCAAGTGCCGACATCAATGCAAAACACAAAGAAGAAATAAGCATGTAGCCGATTCCTTTATTTTTATACCAAACCTTGTGTATTTTTTTACGCATGAATTAATCGATTCCGCAGTTTCCTGATTCGAGATTCAGGCAAATTTTGGTAACTTGCATCTCTTATTTCAAAGGTATGACAAAAAAAATAATTTTTTCTCCTGACGCACCCGCGGCAATTGGTCCTTACTCGCAAGCGGTCGAAGTGAATGGCATGGTTTTCGTATCCGGTCAAATCGCTTTAAGCGTGTTTGAGTCTGGCGCGAGCATCGAGGAAGAAACGGACCAAGTCATGAAAAACATGGGACACATTCTAAAAGCGGCAGGTTGCACGTATTCGGATGTGGTCAAATGTTCCATCTTTGTCAAAGACATGGATAATTTTGCCAAAATTAACCAAGTCTATGGGGCTTATTTCCCCGAGAATCCTCCCGCACGCGAAACGGTCGAAGTTGCAAGACTCCCGAAAGACGTGCGTGTTGAAATTGCTTGTATTGCCTATAAATCATAATATATGTCATCATCTGTTCGCGTTCGTTTTGCCCCAAGTCCTACGGGTCCATTGCACATCGGTGGGGTTAGAACCGCGTTATACAATTACCTTTTCGCGCGCAAAATGGGCGGTACATTCATTCTTCGAATTGAAGATACCGACCAAACTCGTTTCGTTCCCGGTGCGGAACAATACATTTTAGAAAGCTTAGCTTGGTTGGGCATAAGTCCCGATGAAGGTGTGGGTGCTGCTGGACCGCATGCTCCTTACCGCCAAAGCGAGCGGAAAGAGCTTTACAAAGCCTATGCTGATCAATTGATCCGCGAAGAAAAAGCCTATTATGCTTTTGATACTTCGGAGGAATTGGATGCTATGCGGACGATGTTTGAAAGTAAAGGCTCCGCATTTCAATACAACGCGTTAACTCGCGTTAAACTACGTAATTCGTTGGCTTTGCCTGCTGCTGAAGTTCAAGCGTTATTGGATTCGAATACGCCGTATGTGATTCGTTTGAAAGTTCCTGCCAAGGGGGAAATTCGTTTCCAAGATTCTGTACGTGACTGGGTGCATGTCCATACGTCGAGTATCGATGATAAGGTTTTGATGAAATCCGATGGCATGCCTACTTATCATTTGGCGAATGTAGTGGATGATCACATCATGGAAATTACACATGTGATTCGTGGAGAAGAGTGGTTACCATCGGCTCCTTTACATATTCTATTGTACCAAGCATTCGGTTGGACCGCGCCTCAATTTGCGCACCTACCACTTTTATTGAAGCCTGAAGGAAATGGTAAATTGTCAAAACGCGATGCGGATTTAGGCGGTTTCCCTGTATTCCCCATGGAATGGACGGATCCACAAACGGGTGCCGTTTCCAAAGGATTTAAGCAAGAAGGCTATTTGCCTGAAGCGACTTTGAATTTTTTAGCCTTTTTAGGTTGGAATCCAGGTACGGAGCAAGAATTATTTAGCTTGACGGAATTAGTTGATGCCTTTTCATTGGAACGTATCAACAAAGCAGGAGCCAAATTTGATGTGAATAAAGCCAAATGGTTTAATGAGCAATATTTGAAACAACAAGCACCTGAATTATTAGCGAAAGAATATTTGGGACATTTACCTGCCGAACAAGGTTTGGCATTTGTTTCTCTATTTTTAGACCGAATTACTTTTCCTCAGGAATTGTCATCGTTGGTGGCTGCATTTATCGAAAAGCCTTCGACTTATGATGAGGCTGTTATTCAAAATAAATGGAATGCGGAAGCTGAGAAAGGTTTACGCTTATTGGCAGATGCATTGCCTAAGGTTGCCGTTTGGCAAGCCGACGTGATAAAACATGCGATTCACGAATGTTTAGAAGCGGCAGGAATCAAAATGGGTAAGGTGATGCAAATTTTACGTGTTGCCCTTAGTGGCAATGGAGCAGGGCCAGATTTGATGATTTCCATGCAATTATGGGGAAAAGATCAAGTGGTAGAACGATTAACAGCTGCATTGCAGGCATTCCCCAAAAATAGTTAATGAAAGCAAAACCGAAACCTAAGGCTCCCAAAGTGCATCCGGATTTAGCCGGATTTGAAATGAATATAGATTCATTGGGCCAAATCACGACAAATTTGGATCGTGATGCCTTGAACGCATTTTTGGATAAAGAAATGCCGGAGGATAAAAAATTAAGATCAAAGAAAGATGAAGGTAAGTAAAGAGGATGTTGTTAAAATTGCGCATCTAGCGCGTTTGGATTTGAAAGAATCCAAGGTGGGAGAAATGCAAGATTCCATCAACAAGGTTTTGGATTGGATGGAAGCTTTGAATGTGGTGGATACGCAGCATGTTGCCCCTTTGGCACACATGACTTCAGCTTTAAATCATTTCCGAGAAGATAAGGCGATTTCGAATTTAACGCGTGAAAAAGCACTCGCATTAGGGCCGGATACCAACGAGCAATATTTTAAAGTTCCACAAGTAATCGAGTAATTATCCGATGTAATACTCCAAGGCTTTCTTCATCTCCGCCTTGGTCATGGGAATATCATAGCCACAATCTCCAATCCCTGTAAGTAGCGAGAATCGTATTTCGGATCCTTTGTTTTTCTTGTCCTGGGCTGTTAATTGAATAATTGCTGGGATTTCATCTGCTCTAATTTGAACACGGCCGTAGGTAGCAAATAACATAGCTTCGATGGCCTCTAATTCTTCTGCCTCCAATAAGTTGCGTTCAAATGCCAAATAGGCCTCTGTAATCATACCGACAGCAATAGCTTCTCCATGCAAGACGGCACGTTTGCCTAATCCCAACAGGTAGGTTTCTACCGCATGACCTAAAGTGTGTCCAAAATTTAAAATTTTTCGCAAGCCTTTTTCTTTCGGATCTTCTTCTACAACTGCTTTTTTGATTTCGACAGAATGGGCGATTAAATCAGCTAGGTCAACTTGGTCAAAATCCAAAGCTGCGATTGTTTCCCATTTTGCGGCATCTCGGATTAAACAATGTTTAATGATTTCCGCAAAGCCCGATAATTTTTGACGATGGGGGAGCGTCTGAATGAAAAATGGGTCTATCAAAACAGTTTTAGGCAATTGGAATACCCCAATGTGATTTTTTAAGCCATGAAAATCGATGCCCAATTTCCCACCTACGCTTGCATCCACTTGTGCCAATAGGGTAGTAGGGATTTGAATAAAATCAATGCCTCTTTTATAAGTAGATGCGCAAAAGCCGCCCATATCTCCAATCACACCACCACCAAGGTTTATGACCAATCCGTGACGATCCATGTTGGCACGTGTCATCGCCTGCCAAATTTTCTCACAAGTTGCGAGTGTTTTGTTCTCTTCACCTGATTTGATGACGATTTTTGTATAATTTTTCGGGAGTAAGGATTGAATAAGAGGTAAACAATGTTTTTGTGTCTTTTCGTCCACAATAACTGCGATATGTGAATAATCGTGTTGGCTTAAAAAGCTCGATAAAGTTTCAGAAATTGCGCCGATTTGAACTGACATAGTTGATTTTATTCGATGGAAATTCAAAAATACGACGATTTTACTAAAATAGACGGATTGTAACCTGAATTTTGGTTTTGTGGTGTGCTTTTTCTTGCCTAATTTTGTCGCTGCTTGGGAATGCCCAAAACAAAGATATCATATGAGAGAAATTCAATTTAGAGAAGCCTTACGTGAGGCTATGCAAGAGGAAATGCGTCGCGACGATACTGTCTTCTTAATGGGAGAAGAAGTTGCGGAATACAATGGTGCTTACAAAGTATCACAAGGTATGTTGGACGAATTCGGTCCAGAGCGCGTGATTGATACCCCAATCGCTGAATTAGGTTTCGGGGGTATCGGTGTAGGTGCTGCAGCGAATGGTTTACGTCCGATTGTTGAGTTCATGACTTTTAACTTCTCTTTAGTGGCTATTGACCAAATCATCAACTCAGCGTCTAAGTTGATGTCGATGTCGGGAGGTCAGTATTCTTGTCCTATTGTTTTCCGGGGACCTACGGGTAATGCGGGGCAATTATCTTCACAACACTCGTCCAATTTTGAAAATTGGTTTGCTAATACTCCTGGTCTTAAGGTGGTTGTTCCTGCAACGCCTGCAGATGCGAAAGGCTTAATGAAGGCTTCGATTCGTGATAATGACCCTGTTATTTTCATGGAATCGGAATTGATGTATGGAGATAAGGGTTTGGTGCCAGACGGTGAATATTTGATTCCAATTGGTAAAGCAAATGTTGTGAAAGCGGGTTCGGATGTGACGATTGTTACTTTTGGTAAAATGTTGTCACGTGTGGTTTTGCCAGCGGTAGAAGAATTAGCGAAACAAGGAATCAATGCTGAAGTAATCGATTTGCGTACTGTTCGTCCAATCGATTATTTGACAGTTGTTGAGTCGGTAAAGAAAACAAACCGTTGTGTTGTTGTTGAGGAAGCCAATCCATTATCTGCTATCTCATCTGAAATTGCATATCACTTACAACGTTGGGCTTTTGATTATTTAGATGCACCTGTAGTTCGTGTGAATTCACGTGACTTACCTTTGCCATATGCTCCAACATTAATCGAAGAGATTTTGCCAAACGTCGCTCGTACTATCGATGCGGTGAAGACGGTGATGTATCGGAAATAGTCACTAGTCTTCAGTCGCTAGTCTGATAAATTAGTCAAAATATATAAGCCCTGCTTGGTTTTCCAGGTGGGGCTTTTTTAATAGTCGTCAGTCGTTAGTCACTAGTCTGATAAATTAACTTTAATATAATTTCATTAGCTGGCATTAAGTTTTCAATAGGTCTCAAAAAATCACTGCTTGACTAGTGACTGACGACTAGCGACTAGTGTGACTGACGACTAGTGACTAGTGACTAGCGACTAACGACTAGCGACTAACGACTAGCGACTAACGACTAACGACTAGCGACTGAAGACTAGTGACTAGCGACTGACAGCTAGCCCCCATAAAAAAGCCCCACCTGGAATTCCAAGCGAGGCTTTTTTGCTTTAGTAAAATCGCTGTCAGCTTATTCCTGCCGACTAGCGACTAGCGACTGACGACTAGCGACTGTTTACAGCACATAAATAAACCTTGACCCATCCACATCAATGCCCTCCAGCTTCGTGCGGCCTTTGCGGGCTTCTAGTAATTCAGCAGCCTCTTTCGGGTTATTTACCGCTTTGTCATTTATCTTTGTGATGATGGATCCTTTGGATAAACCATACATTTCTAAACGGCCTTCAGGTAGCACTTCGATTACTTTGACACCCGAACTCACATTGAATTTCTCCTTATCTGAGCTGCTCAATGCGCCAAATTTCGCACCTAGGAATTCAGATTTATATGATTCTCCTGTTTCTCCTTTCAAAATGGCAGTATTGCCATCCTTGTTTTTTAAGGTAACGGTGAAGTCTTTGTTTTGCCCATCGCGATTAACAGTTACATTAAGCGTTTCACCTGGACGCTTGCGGCCCACAATTTCCATCAACTTCGCCGATGTCTTTGTTTCCATGCCGTCAATTTTCGTAATGACGTCATTGATTTTGATTCCCGCTGCTTTAGCTGCAGAATTCTCAGAGAATCCGCCTACATAAACACCTGTTGATACTTTTAGATCCTTTTCGTCAACCAATTTCGAATTGACTTCCATGATGCTAACGCCCAAGAATCCGCGTTGTACATTACCATATTTGATTAAATCTGCTGACACTTTCTTAACAATACTTACTGGTACCGCGAAAGAATAGCCAGCAAATTGGCCCGTGCGTGAATATATGGCGGTATTAATTCCAATTAGTTCACCTTTCAAGTTGACCAATGCGCCCCCCGAGTTGCCCGGATTAACCGCTGCATCTGTTTGAATGAAGGATTCTAAAGGATTTGCGGCTTTTTCATCATCGCGGTCGATGATGTTTTGGCGACCTTTGGCTGATACGATACCCGCAGTTACGGTCGACTCTAAATTAAATGGATTGCCCACGGCTAATACCCATTCTCCCACTTTTAATGCATCAGAATCACCAAATGTTAAGAAGGGTAAATCGTTTGCTTTGATTTGAATAACGGCTAAGTCTGAAGATGGGTCCGTTGAAATGACTTTCGCTTTAAATTCACGTTTGTCATTTAACATTACGGAGATTTCTGTTGCTTCAGCTACGACGTGATTGTTCGTAACGATATATCCGTCTGCACTAATAATAACACCCGATCCCGATGCCTCCGCCTGCTGAGGAGCTTGTCGGCGGCCACCTCCACCGAATGGATCTCCAAATCCACCAAACAAGTCATCGAAAGGACTCGAAAACTGACGTTGTCTTTGCTCCATCTTGGTTTTGATGTGTACAACGGCCGGGGTTGTTTTTTCGGCAGCGTAGGTAAATTCACCCGGGCTACCTGCTGCGGTAATATTGGATACAGTGCTTGTGAAAGCGGATGGAGAATCACTGAAATTCGATTGATTCCCTAAATTAAGTAATTGATATGCCCCCAAGGTTACCCCGCTGGATAATAGGGCGATGACTACGTAGGATTTTAATTGATTTTTCATTTCCATCTTGCGATTTGTAAAAGGGTTAGTATTTGATTTACGAATTTAATCGAAAATTCGTTTTAACAGTTAAACATAAAATCGAATTAACAAGTTTTAAGAATTGGAATCAACTTTTATTTGCCAAGAGAAATGGCTATTTTTGTGGCTTCATTTTATCCCTTATATTCTGATGATTTTAAGTGAACAAGAACAGCTGCGTAGGCAAAAGAGACAAGAGTTAATGGTCATGGGGATCGACCCATATCCAGCGGCTGAATATCCGGTAAACGTACATTCGGCAGAAATTTTGGCCAATTACTCACCTGAAAATGCAAATTATCAGGAAGTTGTTCTTGCGGGTCGCTTGATGGGTTTCCGTATTATGGGAAATGCTTCATTCGCTGAATTGCAGGATGCTGGAGGACGTATTCAATTGTATTTCCGTCGGGATGATTTATGCCCAGGAGAAGATAAAACCTTATACAATACGGTATTCAAAAAGTTGTTGGATATCGGAGATATTATCGGTGTTAAAGGATACGCATTTACAACACAGGTAGGTGAGATTTCGGTGCATGTTCGTGAATTTACCTTGTTATCAAAGGCTTTGCGTCCACTGCCAGTTGTGAAAGAAGCTGAGGGCCAAACGTATGATGCATTTTCAGATCCTGAAATGCGTTATCGTCAGCGCTATGTGGATTTAATTGTTAACCCGCAAGTAAAAGATATTTTTATCAAACGTGCGAAGATTGTTTCGACCATGCGTTCGATGTTTGATGAACGCGGTTGGTTAGAGGTGGAAACACCTGTGTTGCAAGCCGTTCATGGGGGTGCTGCTGCCCGACCGTTTAATACACACCACAATTCCTTAGACATGCCACTTTATTTGCGTATTGCAAATGAGTTGTATTTGAAGCGTTTGATCGTAGGCGGTTTTGATGGTGTCTATGAATTTGGTAAAATGTTCCGCAATGAAGGAATGGACCGGACACATAATCCGGAATTTACTTCCTTGGAATTTTATGTTGCCTATAAAGATTACCATTGGATGATGGATTTGACAGAAACCATCTTCCAAACAGTTGCTCAGACTTTACATGGTCAAACCAAATTGCGCGTAGGCGATAATGATATCGAATTTGCAGGACCTTATCCGCGATTGACTATATCAGGTGCTATCCAACAATACGCAGGTGTGGATGTAGATGCTATGTCGGAAGATGAATTGCGTAAACATTGCCTTAGTTTAGGAATGGAAGTGGATACCCAAATGGGAAAAGGTAAGTTGATCGATGAGTTGTTTGGAGAAAAGGTGGAGGCCAACTTGATTCAGCCGACTTTCATTACGGACTATCCGGTAGAAATGTCGCCATTGACGAAAAAACACCGTTCGAAAGAAGGCTTAGTAGAGCGTTTTGAATTATTCGTGAACGGAAAAGAAATCGCCAATGCTTATTCCGAGTTAAATGATCCGATTGATCAAAAAGAGCGTTTTGAAGATCAATTGCGTTTAGCTGAAAAAGGAGATGATGAGGCGATGGCAATGGATTACGATTTCTTGCGTTCTTTGGAATATGCGATGCCACCAACCTCAGGAATTGGAATTGGTATTGACCGATTAACCATGTTAATGACGAATCAAGTATCGATTCAAGAAGTATTGTTCTTCCCGCAAATGCGTCCGGAAGTTATCAAAGAAGTTTCGTCAAATAGCGAATTTACCAATGCAGGTGTGCCTGAAATTTGGATTCCAGCCCTTCAAAAAATGGGTATATTGACATTGGATCAATTGAAGGAAGCAAATCCCAATAAAGTATTTAACGACTTAGGAGGAATGCGTAAGAAATTGAAGATTGATGCAGGCATGCCTACGAAAGATGAGGTAATCGCCTGGATTGGATAATTGCTGTTAAATAAAAAAGCCTTCCGAAGAAGGCTTTTTTATTTCTCTTTAACTAGAGATCAATGGGGCAATAATATATATTGAAATCTACTGATTTGCTCTAATCAAATTAAACGTGCGAAAATTAGATTTTCTTTACGTTGATTGCGTTTGCTCCGCGCTTTCCATCAGTTACCTCGTAAGATACTGAATCGTTTTCGCGAATTGTAACACCTGAAAGGCCAGTTACGTGTACGAAAATGTCTTCGCCTGTTTGATCATCAACGATGAATCCGAATCCTTTAGTCTCGTTGAAAAATTTTACTTTACCAGTTTGCATAAAAATAATGTTAAAAAATTAATACTCAAATCGATTGTTCTGCGCTAGAAGACGAAGCAAACTTTAGAATCAAAACTATAAATAGTGGGAGATACTAGAGAGGAGAAGTCTGAACTATGGCTGAATTAAATCTTTTAAGTGCTCAAATGTAGAAAAAATATAATTGTATGCAAGCATTTTGTAATTAATTATCAGTTAATTGAAAATAAATTAATACTATTCCTTTATTTTATTGTACTTTATTTATTCGATGTCTTTTTTTCTTTAAATGGCGAAAAAAATCTAATTTTGTAGAACCTAAATAAATTGCGATGTACAGATTGAAATACTTTGTTGAAAATCAGGCCTTTGGGGTTTGTACGCGATTAGGGGAAAAGTTTAAAATATCGACAAGTAGCATTCGCTTGTATTTTATTTACACTTCTTTTCTGACCTTAGGTTCCCCCATCATCATCTACTTGATCTTAGCTTTTTGGATGAATATTCGTCGCTATTTGCGTCAGCGAAACAATCCGTCTGTTTGGGACATTTAAAATCGGATTGCAGGGAATTGCTTGATTTTACGAATGAAGTAGTCCCATACAATACTGCCTTGGTAACTTATCACTTCCTTTTTGGCTAATTCAGCTGCCAAATTTTCTTTGTTTTTCTTGAAAAATACATAGCCATAAAAGTCGCGATGTGCTCTTAAGATTGCTAAGATTTGCTTGAATTCTCCTTTTGATAGAAACTGTACTCCTGCCAAACCGTCAAGAAGCATTCGGGTAGCTAATATTCCAAAACGCTTTCCCATAGGAAGGTTCTTATGCAATAGGATTAAGTTATTGCGGAAATTTAAATAAGTCTTTTGTGGATTTCCTTGCGCTAATGTTCCTCCACCGACATGAAGCACTTCACTTGTTGAGACAGCGGCAATGTTGTAGCCTGCGCGCTGCATGCGCCAACAAAGGTCTATTTCTTCCATGTGGGCAAAGAAATAGGCATCAAGTCCTCCAACTTCCCAATATACGCTTGATCGAACCATTAGACAGGCTCCGGTAGCCCAATTGACGAGCGCACTTTCATATTGATTCGTTTGATTTTCTATCGTGTCAAAGATACGACCTCTGCAAAATGCATACCCATATCGATCCCAGTAGCCTCCTGCAGCGCCAGCATATTCGAATTTATGAGGCTCTTGATAAGATAAAATAAACGGTTGGGCCGCAGCCACCTGGGGATTTGCCTGAAAATAGGCCAACAAATTGCTGAGCCAATGTTCCTTCGGTTCAATGTCCGAGTTCATGAGCACATAATATTCGGCGTCAATTTGTTTAAGTGCAAAATTGTAGCCTCCGGCATAGCCTAAGTTTTGGCTTGAATGAATCAGGTTGACTTGCGGGAATTCCGATTGAACGAATGCGATAGAATCATCTGTGGAGCCGTTGTCTGCTACATAGATTACTCCTTCTGGACTTGTAGAGATTACTTTTGGAAGGAATTTCGAGAGAAATGCTTTTCCATTGTAGTTTAAAATGACGACGGCTACTGACATGCTTACAAAGGTAAGGCTTTTCGTTTAATTAGAATTTCTTTGAGAAAGATGTATTTTTGTTCTTCGTTACAATAATCAACAAGCTTATATGATGTGGTCTTCCTTTTTTCGTAAGAAGTCAATAGATAAAATTATTTCAGACCAACTGGAAATTGAAAAGTTAGAAGGGGGCCAAATGCATCGAAATCTAGGCGTTCGCGATTTGACTTTCATGGGTGTTGCGGCGATTATTGGTGCCAGTATTTTCTCAGCAATCGGTCAAGCATCAGCTAATGGGGGGCCTGCGGTTTCCATGTTATTTGTTTTTACTGCCTTAGCCTGCATGTTTACCGCTTTCTGTTATGCCCGTTTTGCGGCTACCGTACCTATTAGTGGCAGTGCTTACACCTATGCATATACGAGTTTAGGCGAAATCGTCGCTTGGATTTTGGGTTGGAATCTCTTGCTAGAATATGCCATTTCCAATGTTGCAGTCGCGATTTCTTGGTCAAAATATTTCGTTGATCTCATGGAGGGACTCGGGATTCATGTGCCGGAATTTTTGACGATGGATTATTTGTCGGCCAAAAGGGCTTTCGTCGAAGCTGAGCCCATGTTACAAGCCGGTCAAACCTTACAATCCTTGCACGTAAACTTGCGAGAAGGCTATATGGCTTACCAGTCGGCACCTACAATTTTCGGTTGGCATTTTGTAGCTAATTTACCAGCCTTGTTGATCACAGTTGCCATTACTTATTTGGTCTATATTGGAATCAAAGAATCAAAAAACACCAACAATGTTCTCGTTATTTTGAAGTTGTTGGTGATCGCTATTGTGATCGGTGTTGGGGCATTTTACGTACAAGTAGAAAATTGGACACCCTTCGCGCCCAATGGTATTTCAGGTGTTTTGAAAAGTGTAGCTGCGGTTTGTTTTGCATATATAGGTTTTGATTCCATTTCAACGACTGCAGAAGAGTGTAAAAATCCCCAACGGGATATCCCAAAGGCGATGATGTGGGCTTTGATTATTTGTACGACACTTTATGTGTTGGTGACATTGGTCCTAACGGGAATCGTTCCATCGCATCAATTGACCGGAATCGAAGATCCTTTGGCTTTTATGTTCATGAAAGTGAATTTGCCTGGAGTAGCTGGAGTTGTGGCGGCGAGTGCTGTTATAGCCTTAACAAGCGCATTATTGGTCTATCAATTAGGCCAGCCACGTATTTGGATGACCATGTCGCGTGACGGATTATTGCCAAAAGCTTTCGCGCGGATTCACCCGAAATATCGTACACCGTCTTTTTCGACGATTATGACTGGTGTTTTGGTGGGTGTGCCGGCATTATTTGCCAATTTGGAAGAAGTGATCAACTTGTCCAGCATTGGTACTTTATTTGCTTTTGTTCTAGTGTGTGCGGGGGTGTTGATTCTGGATTTGGATCCCGAGAATCAAAAGAAATCGAAGTTTAAGATACCTTATGTTAATGCATCTATTTGGGTTGGCTTGGCTTGGATAATTACCTTGTATTTATCGTTGCCTGATTCAGCTTCGTGGTCAACTTGGTTGGGAAGCTATTTTGAAGGAGAGGCAAAAGCAGATCATTGGATCATGTCGGGCTTCTTTATCATCTGGTTAGTACTCGCTTTTTTCAGCTACACGCATCGCTTATCCTTAATTCCTATTTTGGGATTATTAGTGAATCTATATCTAATGACTCAGATGGGGGCGACCAATTGGGAGCGATTTGCCTATTGGTGTTTAGCTGGGGTTGTTATTTACTTTGGGTATAGTTATCGGAAGAGTAAGTTGAATTAGGTGAGAGTTAAGAGTTAAGAGGTTAGGGGTTTTCGTGCAAAAAGAAAGCCTACGAAAATTCGCAGGCCATCCTTATCTCTTAATTCTTCACTCTTACCTCTTAATTCATTAGTCATCACTTCTCCTCCCACCCATTAAATTCAGATAGTAAAGCAATTGTGCCAACATGCCTAATGCGGCTACTACATAGGTCATCGCTGCCCACCAAAGCGCATCTTTAGATAATTCATATTCAGCAGGTGTAACAATGTTGTTCGCCTTAATCCAGGCCAAAGCTCGGTTAGAAGCATCAAATTCGACAGGTAGAGTGACAAAGCTAAAGAGTGTCGCTAAAGCAAATAAAGCTACACCAATAGCCAAGACAGTAGAGTTTCCTGTAGAATATAAGAGCATCATTCCAGCCATCAATAAAAGAGGCATGAAACCATTCGCAATATTCAACATGGGAACCATTGCACTTCGGAATTGTAGAAAACTATATGCTTTAGCATGTTGGACAGCATGTCCACATTCATGCGAAGAAACGGCCGCCGCCGCAGCATTACGGCCATAATATACATCATGGCTTAAGTTAACTGTTTTGTCTGCCGGATTATAATGGTCGGTTAGTTGTCCTTCCACTGAAATCACGCGCACGTCGTGGATGCCGTGGTCGGCCAACATGCGTTCCGCAATTTCTTGGCCTGACAAATTACTTTGTAAGGCTGTTTCTGAATAAGTTTTGAATTTTGATTTTAAACGCCACGAAATAAGCATTCCGATGACACCAAAAATAATAGCAATAATCATGGTCTTAATTTTTTAGTTTTTGAATAATGTTAGTTGTTGAATATGTCGGTACCAGTGGAATCGTTGTTACTTTTCCGCCATGGGCGATGACCTCTTTGGCACCTACGATGGTTTCAATCGAATAGTCGTCTCCTTTTACCAAGATATCTGGTAGTAATTCATTAATCAGATTCAATGGTGTTTCTTCCTCAAAAATGATGACAAGGTCAACAAATTCAAGCGCCGCCAAAATTCGAGCACGAGCATATTCGTTGTTGACAGGTCGTGATGGTCCTTTCAGTTGGCGAACAGAACTATCCGCATTAACGCCAACAATCATTTTTGTGCCTGTTTGGCGTGCTTTTTCAAGATAATCCACATGTCCTAAATGGAGAATGTCAAAGCAGCCATTGGTGAAAACGACTTGTTGGCTTTCCTGTTTCCAAATGCTTCGCCTCGATTTTGCCTCAGCTAATGTGCAAATTTTATGACTCGATTCCTGCATTTTTTTGAGGTAAGAAAAAGGTGATAATAAAACTTAATCCGCCAAATAACAAGATCGTCGCCATTTGGGTTCCATGAAAAAACGTCGCCAATACGGTTGCGTCTTTTAAGGGGATTAAGTAAAAACTTAGCGTGGATGCGACTAAACTATGGTAAGCACCAATTCCGCCTTGCGTAGGAGTGGCCATACCGAATGTGCCCATGACCAAAACCGTTAATCCGGCTGACAAACTTAAGTCTGCGCTAATCGGGAAGGCTAACAAAAGCGTATAGGTATTTGCGAAATAAGCAACCCAAATTAAAATGGTGTATAAGATGAATTTGGATGGATTTTCAACCTCTTTAATACTCAAAATTCCAACGAACCAGCCTTGCAATAATTGGCCTACTTTGTTGGTCGCTGCAAAGTGCTCCCAACGAAGGCGTAGTCGGTCGCGAAGAATCCAAATTAAACCTAAAAAAGTAATCCCACCTGCACCAATTCCAGCTAATAAGATGGTAGGAGGGAGGTGGAAGTTGGGGAAAAGGAATTGTTGGATCGGTTTCCATTCGACGATAAAGGTTAGGCCAACTAACGCGGCGAGGCCTAGAAGGTCAACGATTCTTTCGGTGATGACAGTTCCAAACGATTTTTCAAAAGGGATGTTCGCGGTTTTTTGTAAAGATCCGCAACGAGAAACTTCACCCATGCGTGGAACGATGAAGTTAGCGAAATAGCCTATCAAAACAGCTGAAAGGGTACGCGTGGTACCAGGTCTATATTGCATAGCTCCCAGTAGTTGCTCCCAGCGTAAAGCGCGGAGTAGATGCGAAATCATGGCGATGACTACGGAAACAATAATCCATTGATAGTTTGCTGTTTGGGCTGTCTGATAAATATCCGCCCAATGTAAATCGCTTTTTGAAAAGGCCCAATACAATAGGCCTGCAGCTAGCAATGTTGAAATGCTATATTTTAAAAGGGCTTTGATCATCTAATCGTGGAATCAGTTTAATTCAATAGGCAAAATAAAGACCTTTAATTAATAAATGTGCGGAATTGTGCTTAATTTTTTATATTTTTGCATTTGTTTTTTGGGATAAATTCCCCTAACTAATTTTAGCATGTCTAAATTGCGTATTCTTTACGTTTCCAGCGAGGTTGATCCTTTCCTCAATACATCCAAAATAGCTGA
>JACCDW010828138.1_pt1 | contig 16719 bp, 20 predicted proteins | sample 7449781 | NCBI WGS metagenome assembly JACCDW01 (sample SAMN15323449, study PRJNA562643) | freshwater metagenome | isolation source: river surface water | place: USA:Blue River Watershed | collected 2017-08-18
AACTCTGAACCCTTACCTGTAGTAGAAAGTTCACCGAGGTCATCTAGTACCTGTTCGTTGTATTTCAGCCCAGTCACTAGTTCCCAGCCATCATAATCAGCCGTCATAAACATTAGCTTGCTAGGATCAAATGCTTCATCTTCACATTCGAATGTAAGAAAGTGTCCCTTCTCAAAACTCTGACCGATAAAGTACACATCACCTTCGTTCAACGTTTCTTGCGGATAAATTTCTTCACCTTCGTATTCCATACCAAGATCAATAAACGTACTTGCTGTTACTGCGTCATGAATAACATTCTCGTTCTCGTCGGTAACAGTAATATAGCAATCATCTAATGCAGGACCGCAGTTGTGAGTTAGGTCGTCACAGTCATACCACGAGCCTGGTTCGAAGGGCTGAAATTCCTCAGGAACATCTTGCTCGTTATCCCAGTCACTAGCATATTCTTCAATGTCAATGTCATTTTCTTGGAAATAATCATATACTTCACGCTTCACGGTACCAATTGCAATTTCTCCGCCCCTACCGCTAAGTTCAATTCTATACTTCATAGTTTCATATTCCTAAAATAATTAGTTGATATTTCATACACTATAGAACTAACCATCCAAACTATATAAAACAGTATAGTGGCTGCTCCAAGAAAGATAGCTAGAGGTAATAGAACTATTGCAGCTATCCAAAATAATATTACAGATAATATTCCTAAAAATTTGTTCATGATTTTTTACTCTTTTTCTTAGAGAGTATAGTTTCAACCTCAATGTTTGGGTAGAGAGTTCGAATCACACCCATAACATCGCCGTTCGTCTTCTTGAAAGTCTTAACTTGATCAATACTCAACATTATTCTCTCCTTAAAATGCCTGACTGTAATCTACTACTTCACAATTCCTACTAACTTCCTTAACAAAATAGATACATCTTGGTTCAGGACTTTCGTCAATAGGAACACTCAAAAACTGCCCGTTTCTAAGTCTTGGGCTATACCACGTAACATCTGGATAGATATCAAGAATCTCAATAGGAAGAAAGCTTGGGCTAAATGATGTTAGTGGATTGAACTGAAAAGCATGAAAGCCTCTATCGTTTAGGCTTGATAGGGGCAGTGATTCTAAGTCGCCGTGATCTTGTTCCCCAATTAATACTTGCCAGTCAATTGGCATTTTAATAACTCTGTCAGCCACTTTAAGTACAAGAGCAGGGCTATTGAATGATTCTAAGAAGATCAGAGGAATAAAATGATAATCTACATTCTGTGGATTACTATTGTCTAGAATCGCAAACCGCAAATCATCTATTTCTTCCGGCATTGTTTCTAAGTTATAGAATTCGTTTTCAAGTGTTAGTATACGCATTTTATAATTCTAGCATCATAAATTAATTTTGTCAACATATTAGTAATCCAATTTCTCCAAAGTGAACGGGTAGTTAGCTTCTTTATAGAAGCTCTTGCGTTGCGTTAGGTGCCGTTTGGCAAACTTGCATGTTGAAGTGATATCCCAAATCTGCACAAAATCCTTATCTTCTGCTTTACGAATGCCACGACCTATTGACTGAATAACACGGACAAACGACTTGCCAGGCTCAATAAGAACCAAATTAAAGATGCGAGGAATGTTAATACCGACAGCCGCCACGCCATACGTAGCGACAATAATCTTGTCATCACTTGTCGCAACTTCGTCATATTCTTCCTTTCTTTCAGTGAGGCTAGTAGAACCGTTCACAAATACTGCGTTAGGCAGTCTACTTACAAGTTCTTTGCCTGCGTTGACTCTATCAACAAGTACGAGTGTATTCCCGGTCTCATTAACCTTTTCGATAAGGCCAGCAATAGTGTCTAGTCTATTAGGTTCCTCTAGTAGATGCTTAAGTTCACTTTGGTAGTTAGTGAATTCTACATTATCTTTAAGCTGGACAATGTTAACGTGGCAATTAGCAAGAACCCCTCGATCTTGCAATTCACTGGCCGATAGCTTACCAATTACAGGGCCCAATGAAACAAGCAATGATACTTGGTTAAGTTTCTCTTTAGGAATAGTTCCTGTCAGTCCCCAGCGAATAGGAACATTGGCAAATACGCCAGTTAACATACTCTTAAGAACATCTGCTTTCGCCATATGAACTTCATCAACGATAACACACACCACATCTTCAAAGAAGAAGTTATCCATAATTGCTTCTTCACCGGCAGCAGCAGTATTCTTGAACAGGTTATTCAAACTTTGCCATGTGCAAATTGTATGAGTCTTGCCATAGTCCTTACGATCACCGAAATAAACGCCTACATCAAGTCCTAAGTTGATGTAGTCTGCTTCTGTCTGTACGACTAGACTCTTGTTGGGGACGATCACTAGAGAGCGTCCTAGGTGCTCTACGCTCTTACTTAGAGCAGCAGTCATCAATGTCTTGCCCGCGCCTGTAGCGACTTCCTGTAAGCTCTGTGGGTTCTCTAAGAAGTTGTTTACAATCTCTACCTGATAGTCACGAAGCATGATTGGTTGGCCAGCATTTGGATGCTTGTCAGGCCATACTGTATCAGCAAATGAGTCTTCTGTGATGCGATCAAACTTAAATGCTTCGCGGGCAGTGCGTTGGTCTACTAGGTCAATGTCATAGCCCTTATCATAGATATAAGGAATAATATTATCAAGTAGATTAAGATACGTACTGCCGGCAAGGCTGAAATAACTGATCTTGCCGTTCCAACGTCCCAACCGAACAGCCGGAAGATATCTCGCTCCCGGCTTTTCGAATTCGAACATCTTCATTAAGGCACGACGATCACTTACCTCAAGACCCTCGATCTTTACGTTAACCTCGTCTTTAATTATGATTTTAACTTCGCTCATTTAACCTCAATTGGTCGTGAATCTTTAATCACGATTGTTTTACTTATAGGAGCAGGAACAATCCTATCACTGGTTGATACGTGCTGTATTAGCATAGTAACTCCAGTATCAATCGTAGCACCATATGTCATTGGTCCAAATACTTTCATACCATATTTTTCAATAGTAGCAGTAAGTTCTTCTTTCCAAGACACCGACCTAATACCGCGCCCCAAAATTACGTTATCACAACCGATATTTTTCATCCACGATACTATCGTTTCGTAATTATCAATATCAGTTTCGTAAAAATCAATAGAAGCAAACTTTAGTTTTTCATTACCGCCATACACTTCCGGATCAATCTTGATTCCCATTCTTGTTAACTTGAAGAGGTTACTTGGAGTAATGTCTAAATCATTATCGGAAATGATAGAGCCTAATACATCATTGCACGCCATAAGCATTAGTCTACCGTTGAATTTAAAAACAGTAGGATTCCAAACTAGATTTGCATACTGATTTATCTCATCCAAGATGGTTCCCAGAGTATCACAGTATTTTACATGCTGAAAGTATTTAGGTATAGTGTTGCTTACTACCTTTAAGCTTAGGGTATTGAATTTAGCCCTATAGACTTTCTCAGTTCCGTCCCATGAAAACTTGTTGTTTTCGACTTGCCTAAACTGATTGATGAACGTCTTATTAAAAGGAACACGGATAATAATATCATCGTCAACAAGACGCACACTAGCACCAGTGTATTCCGGCGTACTTTCTACTACCATAGTCTTCCATGGCAGTGCCTTTAGTTCTTCTTTAACAAGACCGTTTTTAGTAAGCTGTTTCTTGTACTTGCTAATAAGCTTATCGAACAAATCAGCTTGATTGCTCGTTACTCTATTTTGATTTTGGATCATAGTTTGCAGGTTAGCCATGAACTTGTAGTCATACTGACTCAAGCTGATCTTACCCTGCAGGAAGAAATATAGTAATTGTTCTTTGTTCTTCATATTCATACTATAACACCATGACTTAGTATTTACAAGCATTCTGGCAAAAAAGCAGGGACCTAAGTCCCCGCAAGTTGTGTTGAAAGGCTGTTATTATTATTGGCTAACTCTTACTCCAAAGAACCATAGATCAACTCTAGCGAACCAACGACCGTCATGCTTCCCAAATCCAATGCGAAGCATGCGGTTGTTAGTATCAAGATCGATCTTAGTTACCCTCATGCGCGGGTCATACAAGTGCTTTCAGCAAGCACCTGCCACTTGTTCGGGCTGATCTTGTGAAGATCGGCAATCTTAAGAGCCATACGGATCGACAGTTCACGCAGACGCTTGATATTCTTTTCCATGAAGTCGAAGATTTGCTCACCTTCGTTGTTCTGGAAGTTGTAGTCCTTGAACAGACCACCATCAGCATCACGGTTGACCTGACGAATACGAAGCATCTTATCACGCTCGGTATCGATGGTCAGATCGATGAAGTGACAACGACTTTCGAGGGCTTCAAGGTGATCCTGCAACTTCTTCGAACGAACGTTAGCAAACTTAAGGTTCGTGATGAAGATAGCCGAACCCTTGTATTCGAAGCTATTCGGAATACCCTCGTCACGAAGCAGACGAGAATCCGAGTTCCAGCAAATACGCCGACGCTTACCACTGTCAAGAGCAGCCTTGAGAATGTTCAGAGCAAGTTCGTCACCAAACACGCTATCGCAATCGTCAAACACGAGGATGTTACCCTTATCGCTGAAACGATACAGCTGGGCATACAGACCGAGTGCAGTCATAGCACCCTTGACAACTTCATAACGCTGGCGCTTGTTAGCAAGCTTATCGAACAGCGAAGCCTTTTCAAGCTGCGCTTCAACACCAAACGACTTACCAACTCCCGGAGGACCCGAAACGATCATCGCACGAACATCGCCCTTGATGCAAGCTGCGGACATTTCATCGAGGATTTCGAAGCGAGTAGCAATGCGATCCATTGCTTCACTGTCAGTTTCAGCAACAGTAGTTGCAGCAGTAGCAACGCCATTCATTTCGATGCTATCAGGACCCTCGATGCGGATCTTGACCTTTTCAATCTGATGGGGAAACTGACCTTCATTCTTCACAGTGATGTATGCGCCCTTTGCGCCGTGCTTGATACTCTCAATGAGGGTAAATTCAGTGTTAATGACGGGAAGATTGCGATACTCACCCGACTTGACAAGAACAGTAGTCATATAGAGCCTTTCAACAGCGTTTCAACAATTACTGTTATATCAAATCGGGTAGGCAGTGTCAACCAAAAAAATGCCTTTTACGAAAAATATTTCGTAAGTGCTTCTAGCTTATCTTCATATTCGGCAATCTGTGCAAGTTCAAGTTCAACCGCACCCATGAAGTCGGTATGGTCATGGATTGCCATTGGTTTATTAAGCATAATTTCGATATTAATCTTATGCTTTTGAATTCCTGCCTCAAACTGAGCCTTAAGGGCATTGATAATATTTTCTTTCATTATTCTTCCTTTTTATTAGGTGTGCTGTCAATCAAATCTTTGACAAGATTGTAGCTTTCAGCAGCCTTCTTGAGTGCCGGGTATTCTTCTTCAAGGGTCTTGCGATCACTCTTTTTATGTACGCTTTTAATTTCTCCATCTACGATTTCAAGCGAATAATCGGTGCCCGATTTAACGCGGTTTAAAATGCGTTGATGTGAATTAGCAACTGCACGGTAAATTGAAGCTACGATAAACTTATCTGCTTTGTCCTCAACCTTTGCCATTTCACGGAGAAATTCAACTTCATCCTGCATTGCATCATAGATGGTGTAGGGCATTACTTTTTACTCTCTGCTGCCATAGCGTATCCACGCTCAATCCAATTCTTATGCCCGTCATTACGAGGAACTTCTACCCACACGTTGGGACGGTCATCGTACATACGAAACGTACCTGCCGGCAGAACAATTTCTCGATAATTCACGTTACACCTTACATATTAGATAAAACGGACTAGCGCACCCAATGCATAGATACCGAGCAAACCTGCATTGACAGACATAAGAGCAGCATCCTTCATACGAATAGCAGCAAGCAGCCAAAACACGGAACCGACATTAAATGCGATGATATTGATCGGGTCAAAACCACCAGCAGTAGCCAGTGCTCCAATAATAGTAGCAGTAGTACCTACCCACTTACATACATTAAGATAATGCGTGTTAACAAAATCACGCACGGCATCAAGTGAGTTTACGTTCACAGTTTTCAAGTTCATCTTTAATTCTCAACTTTTCTTTCTTAAGACGATTAATTTCGTCTTCTGGTCCATGTGTATGAATAAGCTGATTAATCTCTAATTGAATGTTGTAATGCCTATTCTTAAGCACATCCATGTGCTTCTTCAACTTTTCATCACTCATAACTTATAACATCCTTTTGTGTGTTTGTCAACTGATAATCTTCCATCCTGGCTTTACCTGATAGAAGTGTAGCGTATCGTATGCTCGTTCAACGTAAGAGCCCTTAATAGTAACAGGGTTCTTAATAAAATGTTCCCAAGTGGGGATTAACGAGTTAGTTTTCTCAATAGATACACTATATCGATTATCGTGTTGATCTTTAAACCAATACTTGATACTAGGGTTGCGTTTTTGTCTTTCGTCAAGAGAACGAATATAAGTTAGCTCAACTTCTTCCCAACTCTCTTGGCGCTTGTTGATTTCTTGATATTCGCCATCAAAAACTTCGTTAGTCAAAAGCAAGTCATGTTCATAAAAGTAAGGAAGCTTATATAGCATACCAAAAAACTTTTCTGAAATCTTAACAGACTCGTCCCACTTGATATTAAGAAATTCAGCAAGATCCTGCCTAAACTTACTCATTTGACTTCCGCGCAACTTAGCGAAAGCAAGCTTTCCCCAATAATATTTGCGAATCTTTTCGGCTAAGTCATAATCATCTTGCGTAACTTTATCATACAGATAAGAAGGATTATTGTTGAGCGAAGTGTATGCAGCCGCTGGATTATAATTATCCGACTTAGGGTCACTATGTCTATACTGACAACAGCTTAGTACCAAAGGATCAATCTTAACCTGAACATATGTTTCGGCTTCAACTGACACTTCGGTTTCCCAAAGATCATTGTCTACTACGGTTGCTCTAAAACTTTTAAACGGATGGATCGATGCGAATGTTACCATAATACTAACTTACATAATTAGAGGTTAAAGATCAAGTATGCAGTTACCCAATTGAGATATCTTCCATACCAGCGGTACGCAGTCGAACAATATGTCCAAGCTGCCATTGTTTAGCATCAATGCCTTTCATGACACCTAGCCACTTATTACGAAGTAATGCTACCTCGTTAATCAAAACTTCATAATCAATAACTTCATCTTCACCGTCAACATATTTTTCAGCGTCACGGCTTGATAAGTTGCGATTATACTTTTCAAGATACTTTTGAAAGTGCTTTCTGCGAATCTTACGCAGTTGAATATTAAGATAGTTGAGTACCGCCTCAATCTCTTGTAGTTGATTAAAGCGGTACTCCGTAACACCTGGCAAGGCTGCAATGTTCTTTTCAACATTGCCGTATACCTTTACATCACTCTTTGCCGAAAGTAATTCATTCTCGTAATGAGAAATGAAGTCTGGCAAATGACTAAGGTCAGTAGTTACCTTGCTATACCAGGTCATTAATATTCGTCTTCGTCGTCGTAATAGTCATTATAATCATCAAGAAAATCTTCATCATCATCTGTATCATGATAAAGACCATCTTCTGGAGTTTCTAAGTAAAAATCAAGTGCATCCTTGATATCCTTGTCACCCCTGAAAGTATTCTTAATCTCGTGTGCCGAATAGTCTTCTTCCACAAGATAGTTAACCAGTGTTTCGGCAGCGCCGTCAACGTCACCAGCTTCAATACTAGACTTTAGAAGCTTCCAAACTTCACCGATTAATCCGATACTCATTCTGCTACTTCCTCTTCTTCAATCAAAGAGGCATTCTTACTAGCAGACTTGGCTTCAAACTCAGCCATAATCGTATCAAGACAACCATCGTCATTAGCTTCCCAAGCCTTACGGAACTTCTTAATGATGGTTCCATCAAGCTTAGTGTAAACAAGACTGTTGCCTTCCTTCGAAACAAGACCCATTGATTCAGCCATGTCAAGCATACCTGAGTAAGGGTTCATACCAGTTTCGTAAGGAATCTTAATCTGAACAGATTCGAACGGCTTTGCGTAACGAGTCTTCATGACCTTACAAGCACTACGAATACCACGAACGTCACTGACCTTGTTACCCGATTCGTCTTCCTTAAGCTTAAGCTTACGCATAGCTACAACGATTGAGCTAGCATAGATGAAGCCCTGACCACCTGAAATCTTATCGTCAGGATCAAACATGTCCTGCGATGCATAAGTGTGGTTAGTAGCAACAAGACCGACGTTGTTCGAACCAAACATGTTTACGCAGTTACGAACAAGTGCAGTAAGAGCCTTGGGCTTACGACCCATGTCACCCTTCATATCACCTGCTTCAAACTGATTAACGTCTGTTGGAGTGAGCAACATACCAAGACTGTCAATGACGAACAAGACCTTAGGCTTTTCTTCTTCGTTGAGGGTCTTATAACCCTTCATGAATTCACTGATGGTCTTAGCAACGTCATCAATCATTGCCATGTTCAACTTAAGCAGCTTATCTTCGCTTGTATCTACTCCAAGAGCGTGAAGCCATGCTTCGTCAAGTGCGTTTTCACTATCGATCAGTACAACATAAATGCCCTGTTCTTGTGCGTGACGAACTAGATTACCAGAACAGATATAACTCTTTCCTGAACCTGACTCTCCTGCAAAGACTGTAACCTTGCCGAGAGGAATACCTTTATTAAAATCACCACTGATACGATAGTTCAGTGCGTAATTACCTGTGCTGATCCAATCTGTAGGATCATTAAATCCGATACTAAGGCCATCAATTGCCTTAGTAATGTCCTTGCGGAACTTACTAATATCAAACGGTTTTGCCAATTTTTATTCCTATCTTATAATCTTTAAGAACTTATCAGTATTTGACTTTTTTTCAAGTAAATCGGGACTATTTTCCGCGATACGATCAAGGTCTAAGTCACTTGGATAGTGCTTAAGAATTGAGCGGGCGCGGTCCCTGACAATGCTAGGGACACGAGGAGTCTTACCTGGATCGCATAGTTCCTCTAGCATCTTTCTACTTTGCTTGATAGCTCTATATCTATCTTCTGCTGTTGTCATGGGAATTCTCCGTGTCAATATGGGGGAGGTTTCCCTCCCCCGATCTAAGATTTACTTAGATTGACGAGCGCGGATCATTGCAAGAATGTCCTGCGCTTTGTCGCTTGAAGTTGAACCCTGAGGAACAACTACTGGCTGTGCAGCCGCTGCCGGAGCATCTTCTTCCCAAGGAACATCATTAGTAGATGCCGCTGGTGCAGACTGGGCAGTGCTGGTTTCAGCAGTCACCGATTGTTCTGCCGGTGCAGCACCAGCTGGGGCTTCAAGACCATACGGACGATAGTAAGCGCCCCACTTGTCGTTGTCATAAGGACGTCCATCAACCGAAGCTTCAAACATTTCCTTGATGATACGAAGTTCTGCTTCGCTTGGCTTCTTAGGCAAGAAGTCCTTAAGATTGTAAAGACCATGTGCGTCAATCGCAGCAAGTTCTGCTTCGGTCAACGAACTCTCCTTACGGGCCCAGTTAGAGGTTGAGTAGTCAGCATACCCACCCTTACTGGTCTTCTTGATGTTGAAGTCAAGTCCACTTACGTAGTCAGTAGGAATGTTTTCCATTTCAGGATCAAGAAGCGAACTCTTGATGATAGTAAAGATTTGAGGGGAGATAATAAAACGACGAATCGGATTCGCCGGAGTGACATCATCGCCAAGTGGGTTAGTGCGAACAAAACCCTGGAAGATGTATGAACGCTTCTTCCAATACTTGTTAGCTAGGTCCTTAAGAGTGTCATCCTTATACCAAGGACGAACTTCTGCGAGAACAGGACAATTCTCGCCGTACATTTCTACACAAGGAACCTGAACCGTAATCTGCTTAACGTTAGGATCACCCTTCACGCCTACAAAAGGAAGCTTGATGATTTGACGCTCGACCCAAAAGCCCCATTCATTGCTTTCGTCTGCGTCGGGCAGGAAGCGAACGGTTGCAGTTGAACCTTCTGAGATATTCCAATGAGGATAGATTGCGTTATCAGACTGAGTGCGAGTACCGCTGTTCTGATTCTTGTTTTCTTGGGCTGCCAAACGAGCCCGGATTTCTGCTAGACTTGCCATTTTGTTTTCTCCTTTTTAAATGTGCCTATGTTGAGCCTAAATGTGTTTTTATGTTTCGCTGTCGGAGACAACTACACACAAGTTATGTTATAACTCATGTGTAATGTATTTACAATAGAATTGGGCGCATAATATAATATTATTTTACACTATACGCCCAAAATGTTATTTTGTTTTGATGCCGGCAATTTCCATAATACGAGCTAGTTCAGGATCAATCTCTGTTGATTCGCTGGCGCCAACTAGCTTGCCGATATTGTTGTTCTTTACTTTTTCAGTAGGACCAAGCTGACCTACACGCTTTTGTTCTGGACCCAAGTCTTCTTCAAGTGTGATTCCCATTTCCGCAGAGTACTGAGGATCAAGTCTAATGTTTCCAAAGCCATTGTCACGCAACGTTTGTACTACTTGGTCTAAGGGAACTTTCGCCTGAAATATAGTATTTTGTATTCCCCATTTAGTATGGCGACCTGTAATACGAGTATCATTAACGTAAACTGCACCTTTATCAGTAACTTCTACGTTTACCTTTTTGGTGCGGGCTTCTTCAACTTCTTCTTCTGCTACTGCTTGAGGTGCCATGCCGATAAAGTTTTCTTCAACATCGCCTTTGAACGCTTTGTCAAGAGCCTTTCTAGCATCCTTCATAGCTTTTTTAGCAGCCATCATTTTAGCAGTCTTGTCTGGGCCTTTTGCATTATCAAAGTCACGCTTTGAACCACGCTCTTTATCCATTTCGTTTACATCATTTGCAGGGGTGCGTTTGCGATTGCGGTGTTTTTCTTCCTGCTCAAAGTCTTCTTCTGATGGCATCCAGCTATCATCATCATCTTCATCTTTCTTTTTGAAGGGTACTACATCACCTTCAAACATTCCTGCAATTGCTTTTGCTGCGCCGCCATACGAATCATTACCGCCAGGTACGTTCCAGTTTTTCTTAACTGCGTCTTTAACTCTGCTCCAAGTAGAAGGATTTTTGTCTTGTCCTTGTTCTGGATTATCTTCTTCCGAACCAGTTGCTTTATTAGCAGCAGTATCAAGAGGTGTCTTGCTAGTAGGTGCAGAGGGCGCCGTTGGTGCTGAAGGAGATTTGGGTTTAACCATAAGTCCTACAGTAGATGGCATTTTCCAATGCTCTTTTGCAGTCTCTTTTGCTTGCCAATCATGATCCGCTAATACAGTTACTTTCTTTCCGGTAGTATCTGTAACAATGTACGCATTCTTTCCCTTACCTATAGGAGGTTCTTCGGGGCCTTCTTCGGCTAGGCCAAATGCTTTAAGATTTTTTTTTTCGGTAGACTGATTGTGAGACAATGTTTCTGCACCAGGTGCTTCATCAAGCATTTCGTCAGCTGGAACTGCTAAACTCTTTGTGGTTGAATCCATATCAAGCTTTTCGCTAATGATATCATCAGCCCATTCAGCGAGATTATCTACTTCTTCCATTTCAGTAACAGGCTTTTTAAGTCTTGACAAGATTGGCATAGCACTTTCAATGCGAGGATCAAGACTTTGTGACATAAACATTTCGCTTAGGTCTTCACCGTCTCCTTCCATTAATGTAGGAGTCCAAGATTCAAAATACGCATGATAGCCTCGATGCCCTGTCATCTTTTTCAAGGTTTCACGAAGATTATTATAGTGATTGATACCTTCATTTACAAGTTCTTGTGCTGATTCGTTAAATTGGCCGTTACGAGTAGCACGAACGAAACCTGCCATCTTGTTGTAGTCTTCACATACAGTCTTAATGTGGTTCCAGCGTTCGTCATTTGGCAAGCCGCCTTCTGCAATGTGACGAGCATAAACACGAGCAATGCCGGGGCGGGTAGTTGGAGCAAGGAATCTTTCACCATCTTGATTTTCAAGGAAGATACGAGCTACGTTACGATAACGTTGCTCCCCTTCTTCAAGTGCGCGGTTATGTTGTAAAACAATCTTTACATTAGGAACTGCATCATTGTAAGATGCCTTTTTACCCATTGGATGATAGCTTTCGCCTAACTTTTCTTTCATCTTGTAATAATCCCTCTGGCGCATATCATCGCCTAAACGATCTTTATTTGATAACTCAAAGCTCAACTGTCTACGTTGTGCCCAACCTTTTAAGTGCTTTAACAAACCAGTCCAAGTATCATCATAATCTACACCTGGAGTTTTTGTGTCCGGACTATCCTGCTGCTCATCATCAAAATAAACTTTTAAATTGCTAGCATCATCAACACTTATCCAAGCTTTGCCATAGTCATCACCATCTTTTGTGAAAGTGAACTCCATTACATCTGCTTGTTGACTCGCACCTACTCTTTGATTTTGCGAGTTAAGTGGAACAGGTTTATACCCTCTTACTTTGAGAAGGTCATATAGTTCGCTATTGAAGGTTTCAGTGTCTTGTGCCATGTTAGTATTTATGCCGAACTAGCCTAGGACGGCAAAGAAGGGAAGTGGCATAATAATTTCATCGTGATCTCTAATCTGACTTTCTAGATCACCGTGGTAGTCTGCAAGTTGTGTCATCATTCTAACAGCAAGTAATGTTGACATAACTAAGTCATCAGTATCACCTATCTTAGCCGCATAGCTTCCACCCGATGCTACAAATGCCTTCAATTCGCTAATAAGAGAGCGACTATAGATTGTCATCTTTTTAGATTCTAGTAATGTTTTGAACTTAGCACATGCGGCGAGTTTAGGCTTGTTAGTAGTAGTAAATCCTCTTTTACCTTTACCTGTTTCACTAATAAAGATGCCAGGGATATTTGATTCACCATACTCATTTAATGAAACTATTGCAGCTTGGCCGATGCCGTTGTTTTCGATACTATAGTAAATGTTGTTTGGTTCGCCGGTCTTTTCTGCGATATACTTACAAATCTCGGCAAGTAGTTTAATCTGACTAGGAATATCAGTCTTGTTGTGCTTCCATTCCCCGATCTGTGTAGTAGTACTTGCTTCAAACACTTGAATAGCAGCAGGGTCTCCTCCTGTACCCAACGACGGATCAAGAGCAACTACGTATAGTCTACCTTTTTCAGGCTCTTTGTACCAGCGAACCTGACCTAATCTGTTAGTAGGTTCAATGCCTTCAAGCATGATTAGTGTATTTGGATTGATAAGTGTTTCATCAGCGATAATGAATTCGCAACCGATTTCACGATTGAAACGATCTTCACCGAGCTGGGCTTTCATTTCATCAGCCCACTTCTGATCACGACCTGGCTGCTCATGCCAGTATGCTCTATATGCTCTGAATCCGTTTACACCCAACTCAGTTGTATTACCGAATTCGTCTTCGGTTTTGTTTGCACCCTTCCAAATAAGAGCAAACTGATCTTCGTCACTGTTTGGCGTTGAAGTAATGATTGCCTTACCACCAGTTGATAGAGTAGGAGTGATAGCAGTCCAGAATTCTTGTGCGATACTGGGACGAACGAACGCAAATTCGTCAAGGTATAATAGTGTGATAGACATACCACGACCCGTGTTTTCAGTCGTAGTAGCAGACACAATGCGTGATCCGTTCTCAAAGTCAAGCGAACCCTTATTATAAGTAGTTACGCCAGCTTTAATGTGATCTGGACAATTTTCATACGCATATCGTATACGCTGCATAATTTCTTGTGCACCGGTGTACTTGTGTGCTGCAATTAGAATAGTTGAATCAGGGACAAACATAGCATACCACAACAAATATCCTGCTGCGGATGTTGATTTACCACTCTGTCTAGGCATAAGACTGATACTAAAACGATATCTGTGATATGTATCAATAAGCCTTTCTTGGTATGGCCAGGGGTGATAGTTCATTGAACCCTTAGTAGGATGCTGAATCATGAAGAAGTTATCCATAAAATATAGATAACCGGTATCAGGATCGCAACACTTCATAAACTCATCAAGTTCCTTTTGGTTCTTGAATACAGTTTTCTTGTATGGGTCTTTAATTAATGTTGGGGTATTTGCCATAAAACTATTTAGTTAGTGTTAAGTGATCTCTTGCCATTCTAAGCTTGCATAAACGTCTTCATTAGTACCTATTGTTGCCATTGTAATGACATATTCATACGCAACACCAGTAAACGGTTCTCTTTCAAGTTGATATTGAAACTCAAAACCAATCTGTGATGCTGCTCCACTAGTCTGATTACTAGAGTTAATGAATGTTTGTTCTGCAATATCTCCACTTACTAATGCAGTAGGAGATAGATTATATTCTACTGAACTATCAAGAGCCGAACTTACCCAAGTACCACCGGATGTGATAGCTTTTTTGTATATACGATATTGGAATATGCTTTGACCCTTAGGAATCAATGAATATGCTACGGGGCAAACTACAGCATCTAGTGCTGTGCTTTTTAGTCTAATTGATATTACTGGCTTAAAGCTTTGATCGTTAGGTAGTCTTACTGGGGCAGCGAGTGTATGTGCTGCGGCTCTTGGATTACCCGAGCCTGATAATTGGAATCCGCCTTCACTGATAACACTAGCACAAATCTGTCTCATCAAACTTGGACTTGTAGTTGCACCAGTGTTAGTAAGTTCACAACGCAACGGCAACGTAGCAGTTGTCATATATGTAGTTGTGTTGTCAGTAGTTGGAGTGCTTATTGTGTTTGCGTGATTGAAGGTGTGACAAGTGATATAGACACCATCAATGATGAACCCTACTCTAACGCTACCAACACCCAACCATTCAATATCTATCCAAAAAATTTGATCAAGTGCAGGGTCAAGATTGATATTACTTGGATTGTGTACGCCACCGTTTCCGTCAAGTCTATCACCGTTCCATTGACTTTGTGGGATTCTGTCTTCTACGAGTGTGCCTGTGCTACTACTTCTAATAACCATATTCAATGTAGTGCCGGCAACTTCAAAATAGATACCATTATCTTCACCAAAGTATCCTATTCTTTGACGAAGATTTACTTTAGGTTGATTCATAGAGAATGAAGAAAGAACTAACAAACTCTTGCCCGGTTGATACGGGAAGGTCCTAGTCGTTTCTCTTAAAACACTGTCCCCTACATTTTGACCTACAGTAATTTCATATGAACTTGAGTCGGCATCATACTGAACATCTGCGGTACCATTAATACTAGAACTAAACTGTTCGTGATCATAGTATCTTGCTTGTGTATCAAACAGTGTATATGGATTGCTTACTCTAAGTCTGCCAAATGCGTCTGTTGCTTCTGCGGAAAATGATACTTGTGCGGTACCAGTAATACCAACATTACCTTCAACCATCCAAGGATCAGTGCCTTGGGTAACTTCAACACTATTATCAATGTTTACATTACCAGTAACATTAGCATTAACATTACCTTCAACTATCCAAGGATCAGTACCCTGAAATACAGTAACATTACCTGCATCTATGTTGATATTACCGCTGACGGGCATAGTGTTGCCGGAAACATCAATGTTTCCTAATGCGTCTACTGTAACATTACTAACAATAACATTACCTGAAATAGTGACATTTCCACCTACGATACTTGAACGTAAGTATACATTTCCAGTGGTTTCATCTAAGGCCAATGCCTGCGTAATATTACGCAAGTACCAAGGGCTTACATTAGCTGGATTTGGTTCGGCCATAAAAAAAATACTCTCACATTTCTATGAGAGTATTTATCTTATTATTTGATATCTAAGGGTCGTGCTTTTGTAGCGATAATGCAATAATACTTTTCTTTAAAAAGCTTAATCTTATCTTGATTTTCAGGATCTTGTGGATCTGGGCTTTTCAAATCGAACTCTAAGTTGTTAAACTGATCAATGTTGAATCCGCAACGCATAAGCAGTGCAGCTAGCTGGGTGTGTCCAAGAATACTGTAATGATTAAGATTAAACTCGTGCTGTCTTTCACAGTCAGGAGCAGGAACTTCAATGTAAATCTTTGAACCCTGCTTCAATACACGATTATACTCCATCAAACTAAAGATGGGATATGGACTATGCTCTAGCGCATGGCGTAAAAAGATGAAGTCAACTGACTCATCATAGTATCCATCTTTTTGAGGCAAGAAGCTTAAATCGTAACCCTTAATAGTATGTCCTTTGTCTCGGCAATTCTTTTGGTCTCCGGGACTAAGAGTTACACCTGTAACATTAGTGTAATCTCGCTCTTTCATTTCATCTAAGAAATAACCAGGGCCGCATCCTAAATCAAGAATGTGTGCATCCTTAGATAGATTGAGCGGGTCAATATAAGTTTCTACTACCTGCTTAGTCAAAGCTTTGTGAAATTGACTATCACCCTCGTCATGGATGTGGGCAGTATAGAGCCATTCGTTGTAGAACTTAAGCTTGATGAGGTCTAGTGTTTGATTGATATCGATTAAGTTGTTCATAAAATTACTTATCAGGCAAAACTATGATTTTATTTTTTCCTGTAGTCTTTTCTGGGTTTAATTGGGCTATTTTTGTTCACACTGTCGAGTTCTTTACTTTCTCTACCTTTAATCATCTGTTTTGATTGCGTGGGAGAAACTGTATTGAATGCTTGCTGTAACATGGTATGTTCTAAATC
>JACCDW010548725.1_pt1 | contig 16717 bp, 2 predicted proteins | sample 7449781 | NCBI WGS metagenome assembly JACCDW01 (sample SAMN15323449, study PRJNA562643) | freshwater metagenome | isolation source: river surface water | place: USA:Blue River Watershed | collected 2017-08-18
ATGATATCAACATTCATATTGATAGCATTTCTCAAGCCTTTTTCTATAGCTTGGTAGTTTCCAGCACCACTATCATCTAAAACTTTGATTGGAATAATTTCACAGTTAGGAGCAACACCTACAACACCAAAATCATTATCACTACCAGCAATAATTCCAGCTACGTGAGTACCATGTCCACTTACTTTATCTTCCCATGTAGGATCTGATGAGCAGTTGATAGCATTGTCTTTTTTCCATGCTGTAACTAGGTCAGTATGATCAGAAATTCCAGTATCAAGAACAGCTACTCTGATCCCTTCTCCTTTAGTGATGGTCCAAACATTTTGGATTGCAGCTAAACCCATACCCCAGTGCTGTGTCTGAGATAGAGCTGAAAAAGGAACAGAAACTACATGTAAATCTTCATCAGGTATGAATTGTATATTTTCCATTTTTTTCTCCTATACAATTCATATTATTCTTTTTTGTATATAATAAGCCCTATATTATATATACTGGAACACTCTCAATTGGAGTGCCATAAGTAGTTCCATCGTAAGGAGTAACAATGTATGAATATATCTTTCCTTTGATCAAATTAATTTCTGGGATAGAAGCTCCCTCATATACTTTTTGAGCTCCAGATGACCATTCATACCATTCAATTTTGGACTGATCAGTAGCTAAATTACTAGGAGTATATGAAGCAATAAGTGTAGACCCTGAAAGCAATGAGTTGTTAACAATAGTGTTATTTGATGAATATTTAAGATCATACACATAAGGAACTGTTATGTCTTTTAATATAACAGGATCACTTGAATACGATATGCCATAATCAAATCCATCATAAGGTTCAACAGTAACAAAAACTTGATCATTCTCTAAGAAGTATGCATTGTTCTCGTTAGTGTCAGTGTTATTTTCAACTAATCTATTTCTGTAATTAGGAGTGCTATCCAATTCAATAGTAGTAGTTGCTACTCCAGTTGTTCTAGTTCTATACCACTTTATTCTGGCTGGATATTCTTGATTATTTTCGGGAGAGTTGTAATCATAATCTACATACATTCTTTTAGAAAGTGGTATTTGAACAGTAGAACCAGTTGAAGAATTAAACACCTGACTACTCAATACTAAGCTATCTGAAGTAATATTTGGAATGAATGTATTTACGTATCTAGCATAAGCATCAGTATTATTAGCAGAAGAATTCACAAAACTAAAATCATATATCTCAGATGCTGAAGAGTTGTATTTATCTACTCTTAATCCTATTCTGTATGATGAAGATGGAACTACAGATATGGTTACTATTTCTGATGATTTTCTAGATTTGCTGAAGATAATTCTGCCATTCTTACGATCAAGCTTGTATCCACCTCTTACTATAAGATTGTCAACAAAAACAACTATTTTACTGTCTTGTGGCCATCTACCATTAACTGCGTAATATGTTATATAATCACTAGTTATTGTGCCTTCACCACTTGATATATATCTAGTTTTAGCTTTGATCACTGTAACTTGAACTAGATTATTATTAGTAACAGGCAATCTAAATTTTACAGTACCATTTACATTATCAAGTTCATAATTAAAAGATGCTATTTCAGCAGAATTAATAAAAACTTGTACTGTGTCATCCAATGACCATGTAAATTTATTTCCGTTATTGAAAACGAAATATAATACATCATTGTTTGCAGATTTAGCGCAAGTAAGTTTGTTGTAAGTTTGTTCAGCAGCAAATTTATAAGATTTTTGTCTATTACTTATTGTGCCATTTTTGTTGGTCTGCAAAACTGTGAAATCATCCCAGTTTGTAGAATTTCCTTGAACTAATCCCCAAGTTAATTTTGATTTAGTGTAATCATTGTAATCAGATGACAATATATAATTTATAATATTTCCATCAGAAGTTAGTGAATTGCTAAAAATGTAATCTGTAACTGGGCTAACTTCAACATAATACAATTGCTGAACATAAGGAGTGACTTTAGAACTTGTTCCATTGTTCCATCCTTCAGTCATTACGATATCAAATATAAAGTCTGTTACAAACTTATCTAAAGTGTAGTTTGTTGTTATAACGATCCAATCACTATAGTTTTTCTTATCTGTTGAATATTTAAATTTAACAACACATGTGCTGTCTACATTTTCCCCTGAAGAAACAGTGTAGTTTGTATTGACAGTTTTAATATATTTTGCAGTTTCAAAATGAACTTCTTTATTCCAAGTTCCTTTGAATAAATTATTTGCTCCACCATGAACAACAGATAAATTAGCTGATGTCCAATCTGAAGCTGAAAGAGTTTCAAACAATAGACCAGAATTTTCTTGAACTAGATTTCTTAATTTTTCTGATTTGGATGCTTTATCTGTGAGGAAAACAAGTGGAGTAACACCTTGTCCATTCCAAGAATTGAGTACATTTTGAGAAAGACTAACATAATCAGTATTAGAAGCTTCATCTCCATCAGTAAGAATACTCAATATTGGAAGATATGATTTTGCCCATCTTTCAATCATATAAGTTGAAGCTGAAACACTATAGGGAATATTTGTTTCTGTGCCATCCCAATCTTCTCTCAAATTCAAAACAACAGTATCGTTTGATGTTATTGGAGTTGAGAAAGATACAGCTCCTTGAGTAGGTAGAAGTGTGTATCCAGAACTAAGCACTGTTGAATTTTTGACTACTTCAGCATATGGATATTTTGTTGTATTCCATGCATATGTGTTATTATCGTCAGTGCTGAAGTAAATTGTTGTTCCTGTACTTGCTGATGTTTTTGAGTTTAATGAAAGTTGTAAATTGCTTTCATTAGCATATCTTGATTTAATATCTGATAATCTAAGTAGATTTCTTTCTTCCAGATAATCTCTAACTTTTATTATTTGTTGAGTATTTCCGATAGCTCCATTGATTTCAAATATGTCTTGAATACCTTGGGGTTGAAGGCCAATAATACCCACATCAACTGCTTCTTCCAGATTGCTATTTTCACCAAAATAAACTAAAGAAGAAGTTATAGCTATACCTGAACTTGTAAATCCTAATGCGCTCTTATGCATTACAGTAGAACCATAAGTCCACAAATCATTGAGAGATTTAGGATAACTGTATGTTGAGAATGGATCTGTATATGATGTGACTGTATTTGTGGATCTAGATACTAAAGATCCTATTACAGTGCTTATTCCTGCAGATATATATGAATAACCATTTGAAGATTGATTTGATACAGATGTGTCAATAACATTAGAAATTATGAATTTTGCATCTAATACTAAATAACCATTATCATCTACCAAAACACCCTTATATGTTCCATCTTCCCAGCCATTTAATGTATTATCGTAATTACCAACAGCAATGTTAGATAATGTTGGAGTTGAAGTATTATCATAATGGACTTTGAAGAAAAAGTCATAACTTGTGCTAAATCCACTCCATGTTATATCATTTGCACTATATAAAGCTCTTCCAGAAGAATAAGGATTGTCAAGATTAGATTTCTTCCATGAGAATAAAGGAACAGAACTTGAAACTTCTTTTAGTACAACTGCTAAAGATGTTGTTCCTGATCCTGGGATATCTAAATCACTTGTTAGATCAAAAGTAGTAAATCCACCTAGATTAATATCAGCATAACTTTTTGCAGATGAAGAAGCTAAAACAGTATCTGGGAAATTATTGTTATCAAGTGAATAAACGTAAGCAGTTACTGTTGTATTTGTCAAACTATCATTGTAAAGAGCTGAAGAAAGTCTATCTTGATCTCTTGCTGAAATGTAAGCAGAAACTTTAGTTATGGTACTTGCTGTTGATGAAGTCACAAAAGTTTGAGCTAAATATCCAAGTGTATTACTATCTGATGGCACAATTCTCAAATCATTAGTTGGTTGTGACTTGAATGTTGTTGGAGTAAGAGATGTGCTTGTATCTTCTGATGTTCTATACCAGTTATCCCCATCATCAATCGAATACCACATTCCATTGTCTGTAGCAGCTAATAATACATTGCTAGTAGTGGAATTGTATGTTGAAGAGAATATCTTTAAGTCATAAACTGATACTGGAATAGTTGACATACTTTGTGTTGGTTCAAAAGTATATCCTCCATCTAATGACTTATATACTCCATTGTCAGTACCAACAAATATTTTGGATTTTCCTAAAGAATTAACTGTTGCTTCTTCTTTATCAAGGACAAAACAGAAACAATTTTTTTCTTTCAAAAATCTTTTTTCAACTACAAAGTCAGTTGAGGTAGTAAAATCAGGATAGCAATATTTCCAATTTCTAACTCTTAAAATTCCATCATTTGTAAGGATGAAGAGCATGTTTGAATATTCTTGGACAGCTGGAATAGATGGAGTGTTGTAAGCTTGAAAGGACTTATAGTACTTAGTCACTCCTTCAGGATTTCCACTTGAGAACATTTTTCTAGCAACTAGTAGAGGATTAAATGTAGAAGATTTATCCCCTTTGCTAATTATGTAATATCCATCATCTCCAGCAGCATGAATACAGTCAAAAGATGTAACACTAACTTGATTTTTGACATGATTTCCAACAAATAATCCATTTATATTATTAGATGTTAGTTTCAAGAAATCAGATATGAATGATGTTTTATCTGAGCTATAAAGATTGACAGTTAATCCATTTGATTTACCAAAAGCTTCAAATAATTCACCATCCCAATATCCTGTCAAATAAGTGTTTTGCTTAAATTCACTTGAGTATAATTTTTGCCAAGTTGTGTTATATTTCCATACACCATTAGAACATCCAGCAATGATATTGTAATCAAAATCATAAGATAAGTAATTGATATCATATGCATCATCTAATGTTGTTTCAAGTTCCCAGTATCCATTGACATATTTCCAAATACCTTGATTTGTAGCTATTCTTGTGTCAGAAGCGTCTTTAGATGGATTGAAAATATAACGAACAATTAATGGCTCTGAATCTAAATCATTTTCACTTGGGATGAGTTGAGTTCTATTTTTATAAGTTGAGTTTAGTAAATCAACTTGATTACTTGTCAAGAAATCATTAAGGAGTAAATTATTCTTTAGTCCTCTTGTGTCTGTTTGAGACACTACAGGAGCTGTAAAATCAAAAACTGTTGGAATTTGTTTCTTGATAGCTCTTGATAGTGTATTTATATTAGTATTATTTGCTGATGAAATATTATATTTTTCTTGAGATATTATTGTTTGGAAATCATCTTCAAGACCAGAAACTAAATCATCTTTTATTGAGAATACTGTAGTACCAACATTGTAAGAAATATTACTAAGAGTTCTGGGATTTACCAACTGAACTTGTATTGGATATGTTGTGTTATCGATACTCTTTACATAAACTATTTCACTGTAGCTATCAGTTCTCAACATTAATAATTTCAAAGAACTATCGATAGTCTGGTTAAGATAAATAACAGTGTCTATAGGGGAACTCAGTGTAGCAAGTAAAGCAATAGGAGTGCTACTTTTTGCTAGTGGAACAAACTCAGAAGAATGAGGTTTTGTTCCACTCTCTGTTATTGTATTGTGATCTCTAGAAATGGTTATGAAAATATTATTTATATCGTTTTTTGATACAGATTTAGTAAAGTAAATCTCTCCATTTGCAGCATCAGTAATGAATGGTATATCACTTGGTTTTTCACCAATATACATCATTACTCTAGTCTTATCACCAGGAGCATTATTTAATACAGGAAGCCATGAATTTGTAGTGAATTTACTGAAATTTGTCTCATAGCAGAACTGTTGCCCTGGAATATAAGAAGTTCCTATAGAAACCATTTGATATGGATAAATCAAGCTATAATTTGTTATCTCTTGATAGTCACGATTGAATATTGAGAAATTAACATCATCTTCATTGAAAATGTTGTTAGTTCTGATCCATCTATAGTTTCCAGATGTAAGGGAAGAATTAGACTGCCATAATAAATCAGTACTTACAAAGATACCATTATCAGTTCCAGCATAAAGTTTTCCATAGTTTGAATTGTCATCATAGAAATACAGTGCATTTATGCCTCCTAATAATGCTTGCTCCCAATAAAGTTCTTCGTAGGAGATACTAGTATTATTAGAATTAATATCTAAAACTCTAGCTAGTCCGTTAGAATGTCCCACGAGATATTCGTTTGAATATTTTATATTATCTCTTTGAATGACACAAGAAATAACAGATCTTGAAGTTGCTCCAGAAGGTGTGTTTGTGGAATATACTTTGAGTTTATAGATATCCCATTCTAAATTTGAAGTTCCTAATATAAAAGCGTCATTCTTTTTGAGATACCAGATACTAGATCCATTTATTGTTCCAGAAGTTACACTAACCTTTTTATAACTTACATATTCAGAAGAAGCATCTAAATCTGTAGCTCTTGTCCAACTTCCAGAAGCAGCTACATAAATGCCGTTTTGAGTTTTATCTGTTTGATCTTTTACTAAAATTCTATTTCCAACAGAAGGAGTGTATCCATCTATTGCACTTAATCCAGATAAAGAAATATTAGTTGTTGTTGCTGCATTACATGTAGTATATGAAGTATCAGTATCGTTGAATGGAGTGATCCAATATTCTCCATCTGTTGTAGAAACTAATCTTGCAGCGTGAGTAAGATACAAATCATAATCATTCCACCAGAGAATATTATTTATATATCCACCAGAATTAATTACATGAATACCTTTTACTTCATCACTAGTTATTTGAGATAGTTGACCAATATTTCCAGTATATAAACCTTTAGAAGTAGTGCCTGTTGAAGCTACATATAAATCTTTTATATAGATTACTTCGTTGTAATCACTGCTAATAACATTTACTTTTTTCGTAGCAATTTCTTTGACTGATTTAGCATTATCAAAATAAGTTGCTGCAGTTCCTGAAAGAGTAAAGATATTATTTATCTTTCTCCATGTCCAATTTTGTTCAGGAGTATTTTCAGGTATTTCAGCAAAATAAACTCCATTGTCTGTAGCAGCATAAAGATCTTTTTGCCAAGAAAAAACAATACTATTTCCACTTCCTGATTGGATTTTATTAGATGAAATAGCAAATTTGTTTATGAATATATTTTGATAGTTGTTATTTTTAGGAGACTTAACTTCTGATATTAAATTATTTTTGAAAATATTTACTTTACCTAAGCTGTTAGTAAAGAATGTTTCCTTAAAGTAATTTTCATTTTCAGCAGTGAGTATGTTATCTTCAATCTGCAATGAGGTTCCATAGTCAGCAAAACTTACAAATTCTTCATTTGATAAATTAGAATTAAAATTAAGTAAATAAACTCCTCTAGTGCTTCCTACATAGACACTTTCTGAAGTTACATTGCTTGACTTGTAGAAACTTTTGATATTGTCATTAAATTGAATTTTAGAAGCAGTATTGTATGGATATAAGATGGTTCTTCCAATACCAGCAATAAGATTTTTATCTGGAGTGAAAGTACATAAATCTCTAAATCTATATTGATTGCTGTGAGTTATATCTAAAACATTACTAGATATTTTGCCAGACTTAATTTTGGATGCTGAAACACTATCAATATTTTTATTTTTTAAATTACCAGTAAACTCGATAATATTTTTGTCAATATATATGACTAAATCTTGAAATGTGTTATCAGTGTAATTAGGAAGCGATTTATTTAAATATATTGTTCCAGATGTATTATTTATTGTGTAATGAATTGGATCGATAAGGGTGTCATTGATATACAATCCATTGACAGTGTATTCGTATGATCCCCATGAGAATGGAACATAAAAGTCTTGAATAGATCCATCAGGATTAGTTTTCTGATTAATTGTGCTATCTGAAAGAGTAATGTAAGTTTCAGTTGTAAGAGATGTAGTTAATTTTTGATAAGAACTATCTACGCAAATTAATGTTTTTCTATCTGCAATTGGAAGAATAACATCTATTTTAGAACTTGATTTTACTGTATTCTTGAAGTAAAGAGTGTATGGGGATACTGATGTTATAGAGTACTCAGTTGAAGCAAGCACATTACCATCAACCTTAACTATTGGTTCCCCATAAGTTGACAATGTTTCTGTGAAATTAGTTCCATCTTGATTTTTGAGTAAGAAGATAGATGAGTTGTTATAAGAACTAAAATTATCAGAACTTTGCGCTAATAAGAAAACATATTTTTGTAAATCTATTTTTGAAGGAGTATTAGTTTCTCCCAGATGTTTATGTTTTAGATAAGACAGTTGGAGTTGTCTTTGAAATTCTCCAGCTGTTTCATTGATTTGATTTCTTCTTTCTTCTAAAACTATTGAAGAAACGATACTTACATTTGAGTAAGTTGCATCTGGTTCAACTTTGATAGTCCCTAAATAAACAGCATTTGAATAAGTGTTATATTTAGAATTAGGATCAGAAGGTGAAGTTATGTTGCAAAAACCTGAAGAAAGTGTTGATAATCCAGGCTCTGCCCAAACATAATAAGTGTTAGTAACTGTATATCTGAAGAAAAATGGTTTTTCAGTTTTAGCTCTATACTTTGAAATAATTCCATTTCCAGTGTTTACAACTACACATTGTTTGAAAGCATCATCAAAATGTAAAGCTGTAGATCCAAGAGTAAAACCTGTACTTGATGTTACTCCAATCCATAGAGTTTGATTATTAACATATCCTTCTTGAACATAAACTACAAAATTGCTGTTGTAATCAAGAGTGTTATCAAGAGAAGAATTTCTTGTCCATGAACCTGATGCAACAGTGTATATACCATTGTTAGCAGATGTAGATTGATTTTTGACTAGAACAATATCTCCAGTAACAACAGCTACATTATCAATAGTTTGTTGTCCTGAAAGAGATATATTTGAAACTGTTGCAGCTTTTACTGTGACTGTAAAACCAAGATTGAGAGCAGAAAGCTTTAAGCCATATTCACTTGTAGAACTTGAAACATATCCATTTAGTAATAATAATTGGTTTGTTCTACTATCTGATAGTTTTTCGATTGTCCATCCATTTATAACACCTGGACCTACAATAGAATTAACACCAGAAAGTTGTCTTTCAATGGAAACCATATTTTCATAGTCATAACCTGGATACCATATATCTCCAAATTGTGAATACAAAAATTTATAAATACTTGTTCTATTAGACATCTAGATCCTACAATGATGGCATAAATTTGATATTAGCATCTCCTATATCAAGTTGTACGGCAAAATCGTATACCATAGATGGATTACTGCCAACTGAAGTAAGTAGAATTCCGAACCTGATTTTACTCGATGCTTGACTGAGTTCAAAAGTTTTATTAGGAGTTATGATAGTAAAATTATCAAAGTTATAAGTTTCATTACTATCATCTGAAGTTGTATATCCGTATACAATACTTCCATTATTTTTTAACTCATTAGAAGTCAACAATCCTCTTTTAATCAAAGGAGCATCTGTATCGTAGTTTTCTGTATCAAACATTCTTGTGAAGAAATAACTTCCAGTTGATGATGTATACGAAATAGCTACAGAGAGTAATTCAGGAGTGATGTTTTTAGATGCAGTAATGAGTTCAACTTTATATTGAAGCCATTTACCAGAATACGAAGAAAGATCAATGTTTAATGTTTGTGCACTAGTCGATGCATAAATATCATTAACAGTAGATAATGTTTCTGCTTCTCCATAAGATGCAGCTAAACACTCAGATCTTGTATTTCCAGATTTGATATAAATCTTAACTTGAGTACCATTGTCTAAATTAGTATCAGGAGTTACTGGATATTTATTTAATATCAAAGCAGCTAATTGTGTCCATGCAATAAGCGTAGGAACATAGATTGGCTGCGGTTCATAAATACCAATCTCTCTTACCTTTCTGTCTGGAGCATATACTGGATACAATCTTGAAGGTGGAACATATATTCCTTTTCTTGAAAGTGAGTTATCAGAATTTTTCTGTATTTGATATATAACTCCATTATTATTTGTTGTTGATAAGGTTGTTGTTGATGGAGCGGTATTTGTTGTGCTTGATGCTGTAGTATTAGCGTTCACTTGAGATTGAGTTTGGCTATTAGTATTGCTATTTTGCTTATCACCAGTCACAGTATTGATAGTGGTGTTAGTATTTGAAACAATGTTTGTAACTTCATTTTGTACGAAAGATGAAGGATTATTAGATACATTTGAAGTTTGTAATAATTTGTCTTTGATTATTGGATAAGCTGTATTATTAGCAGGTAGAACGACACCTTGAATGTTTCCAGCTTGATCCTTAAATCTTACATAAACATTTCTTGTGTTATCTTCATAAGGAGTTGTAGAAAACTCAAAGATTGATCCATCTTGACTTGCACCATAGAATGTATTCCCTATAGCAGTCATCGCTTTGATTTTGTTTGGACCGTAGAATTGTGTACTTGGAATTAACTCATATGGCTGATTACTATTTTTCTTCCAGTAAACAGCTAATGTGCTTCCTGTTCCTACATTGTTGTATGTATGAAGCTTGAATTTTACAAAGTCTCCCTCTAACAAAGTAAATGTATTTGTAGAGTAATTTGTTTCTAAAGAAGTAGTAGATTTAAAGTTGCTTATTTGTAAAGTATCATCTAAGAAAAGATTGTACCCTACACTTGAATCAACTCTAAATGTACAAGTTCCATCTTGTTCTGCTTTGATAGCTCCTTCAATCATTAGTGAAGGATTTGTAAAGCTTGCTGGATATGTAAATGCTGTTCCTGCTCCGTAGTTGATAGCAGTAGTTTGCGCAGTTCCAGATATGTAATTATAACTTTCAATATCTGCTACATCTGTCCAAGTTATACCAGTTGAAGCAGTATATGATCTCCAAGTATTTATAAGTTGATTTGTTTCATTAGGATGAGATACAACTTTCTTAAATCCATTTATAGATTTGAAATATCCAAAAACCCCATTGTCTGCAACAATATATACATAATTCGAGTTAGGATCATCATATATTCCAAATACTCTGTCAGCGTATGTATCATAAATTTTTGACCATGATTTAGCTACATTTCCGTCAAATGTAAGTTCCCAAATCTGTCCACCTCTAAATGCAGCTAATACTGAACTTCTAGTAAATGAATTAGCTAAAGCATCTACACTATCGAAGTTTGTTGAAACAGTTTGGTTCCATTCTGAATTGTAGTATTTATATATTGAAGATGCAGCATATCCATATCCACCACCTAGTCCAACATAAAGAGTAAAGTCTTTAGCGGACATACTGGTGACTTTATCGTAAGATGAAAAGTCTTTGATATTCAATAATGACTGTCCATCATATTTGTAAATACTTGATGAGCTGGATGTACCTTTAGAAGTACCAATGTACAGATCATTACCAATAGATGTCAAGCATGTAATAGGTTTAATGGTTTTGTAATTGGATGCACTCAATGGTTGTTTCGCATTTACAACACTCCAAAACTCACCATTGAATGAAACAAAGAGAAGACCTGAGTTACTACCAGCATAAGCTTTGCCATTGAATACATGGATATCTGTAATTTGGTATCTTTCATCAACTAAGGCTTCATTCAATATTGGGTAAACAGTATCATTTTTACTAACATACATTTTGTTATTAGCAGCAATGAGTATTTTGTCTCCAAATGTTTCTATTGCGTTGATTTCAGATGTAGAATTGCCTGTTTGTTTGCTCCATAGATATTTAGCATTAGTAAGATCTATATCTGTGTAGGTAGTCTCTCCAGATGTAAAGTCTATAAATCCTCTGGTGTCTGCATTTTCAAAATCTTTTGCATCTCTAAAATCTTCAAATCTTGATATTTGAGCAGAGACTACATCAGTTAATTCATCATAAGCAGAGATTGTAAGATCAGCTCTTTGGTCTATTGTGAAATAATCACCTTTGTAAACTATTCTAGCAGCATACAAACTAGTTGGAGTATCAAATGCAAAGTTTAAGAAATCAAGAGTTTCTACATCAGCAATATTTTCAAAGATATCCACCCATTCTGATGTTCTTGTTTCTTTTATTTGAACAATGTAAGTCTTTGTATTACGTGCTGTCGCTCCAACAATTAAATTAGTAACTGTTGGATATATATCGTTATCAGGATTAGTTGGATCTTCATAAACTTTATCAAATTTTTTGAGTAAGTAATTGAATTGTTTATTACCTAAAACTTCGTATTTTGATAAATCAGTACTTCCTCCGTATACTGAAACTTGTTTTATTGGAGTTTCGTAAATATCTAGAAGAAGATCTGTTGATTGTAATTCAGCAGAAGTTGTCAAGAAACTTGTTAATTTATTGTAAGCTGTTGTGTTTGCTAATCTAACCCAAGTGAGATCAGTGTCATCATAATAAGCTAACTCATTGCCTTCTAGAGAATGAGTAGCTAAATAAATATAAACATTCCCAGTAACTGCTATTGGAAGATTATCCAATAAAACTTCTACCCAATAGTAAGTATCTGCAGTTAGGGACAGACCACTATTAGAAAAACTATAAAGATCATACGCACTAGTCAAACTGTCAACTTGTATAGAACCAAAAGATCCTAGTAAAGTAAGTGGATTGTCTCCAGTTGTATCTGTTGAGTAGAGATTGAGACTAATCTTATCTCCAAGATTTAAGAAAGATCCTATTCTTTTTAATTTTAGATTGATCGTGGTGATATTTTGATCAAATGTAGAATAAATTTTAAATGCTGTTTTTAAAGTTGATAAGGAATAATCTACAATAGTATTTTCTTCAGTAACAGTTAAGCTTGAATATCCTAAGCCTGAGAAATAATGAACCTTTATACCAGGATCAACATCATCAGATTTTTTATTGTAAATAGCAATACCCCTTGGAGGAGTAGTATCATAAATAACACTTGCATTAGGATAGAATTCAGATTTCACTAAAACATCAGTGTAATCATCAGTAATTTCAAAACCATACCCAGCTGTTGTTCCTAATGCTGCATTCCAATCATAGGTGTCAAAAAATCCAAATGCATCATAACTAGCTCTGTTTGTGATGGTTACAGGCTCAAAATTATTTACTGTTCCGTAACCAGATGCTCCATGTACTTGTAGATCACTATTGAATAATGAAACTTGAACTGTGCTTCCTGAATAAATTCTATTATATAAAGTCAGCTTTACATTATGATCTGAACCTGTAGTACCTGTTGCTGATGATTTGATAGGGGAAGATTGCCCATCAATAAATACTCTAAATCCAGTTATTCCAGATCCAGGAATTGATGGATAAGATTTGTTTGTTCCAAAATCTAAAAATATGTTGCTTCCAGTAGTGTCAACATAGCTAGTTGTTGAGGATGGAGTAGCGTTATATTGTCCATTAGCTTGTAATGGTAAGAAACCTTTGTAAAGATTTTGTATTTTGAAATTGGAAAAATTATCTAATTGATTTAGGTTTGAACTTTGGTCAGTTATGTAGTCATTAACTGGTTTTGAGTAAGTTAAGAATAATTCACTCGTTGGACCTAATGCACTTTTATTGATAGATAGTGTGTATTGAGTTACTCCAATACTTCCAAATGTAGTATTTGAATCTACTACATAATCTACTGTTTTATATATGTTTTGATCTGCAACATATACGCTGAAACCTGTAGCTGAAGTACCTGGTAGAGTAGGTTCAGACATGGTCACATAAATATCAAGGAATACAAATGCTGCAGTTGTGTTTGTTCTAGCACTAACTACATATGGTTTTATTGTTTCAGATATTGAGTTTGTAACTGCTGATCCTGAGAAAGAAACTGCATATGTTAGCCCAGTTCCAGTGCTATCTCTGATCTTGAATTGATTAGAAGATGGTTGAGTATAAGAGATAGTAACAGGGTTAGTTCCATCACTAGGAGCAAGAGAGCTTTCTAAATTTAAAACTACAACCTTTCCATTTGTAGGACTAGATGGATCTAATACATATCCAGAAAGTATGTTTACACTTTGATTACTTTGGGTAATAGCAAAACCAGAAATACCAGTAGTAGGTAAGATTGGAGGAGTTGCTTCAGTATAGTAAACATAAACTTTGCTACCATCTGTGCTTGTGGTTGCATAGTTGAAAAGAGGGGGATTGGCTTCTTTTGTTAGGTTAGTAATTCCAACACCAGTAAAACTTGCTACAAAAGATTTAGTGACATCGTTGTCAGATAACTTTGGTACAGTTGATCCAAATCCTGTAGCATCATAAGAAACTTTTACTGTTTGAGCAGTTAGAGCTATACCTGATCCGTCATAAGAACTATCTACAATTTTGTTCGCATCTGAAAGAATTAACTGTAATGTTTTAGGTTGTGTTGGATCAATAAACGTTGACGAAGGAGTAATAGTTGAAGCTATTGCTCCAAAGAATTTATGTACAGAAAATCTTAACTCTAATCCAGAAGATGGCTCAAGCCCAGCACTATCTATGTCTTCAAAATTTAAGTAAATTCTTTTACCATCAAATGAAGTATATGATAGATTACTTAAGCTTGTTGAAATTCCTGGGCTTGCTCCACCAAAAACTATAAATGTGTTTCTAGGATCTTGATTATTTTCCATGATTAAACTGTCTTGATACTTCCATAATGTCCACTAAGGAACAATCTGCCTTTGTAGCTTATTGAGGTGAGAGGTCTTATTATTCCGAGTATGTCGTAGTTTCCAGAGTTATCAAATATCTTTTTTCTCTCAAACGGAACATCTTCTAAAAACCAAGTTTCAGAATTTGACTCATAGTAGAAAATTTTGCCTTGACGATCATCTGGGTTTTCTGACAATTTGCTACTTATAAAACCATCAGTTGCACAATATAATGTTCCATCATGGTATGTAAATAACCTAACCCCACCTGTTGATGGTAATTTTACAGATTGATTAAAATCTATAGTTTTTACATTGACTGGAGATAATGCTTCTCCAAAAATAAATGACAATTTTGAATAACCAAATAATGAATCACCAGAATCATTTGACAATTTGCCAAATCTAATATAAGGTTTGTCATAGTCATCAACTGCAAGATTTGGTTCAATATATTTTGGATTATAAGTATCTAAAGTAATAAAATTTTTCATCTCAATAAATGGACTATATTGAGATCCCAAATACACCTTGATATCTTTTCCTTCCACATTTAGTCTTACTTTTGATAATTTATTATTTATATCAAATATATTTTCGTTAGAAAGTATTTGTATGTATTCAATAAATATTGCATCAGGTCTTTGGAAATTTTCTGGAAGATTAACGAACTCAATGCAAATCTTGTCTATATTTCCATTCCATACAGGTTTGATGATATATTCTTGATATCCATCTGTTGAATGAATTTCAGTGTCAGAATATTTACTAAAACTTCCATCAGAAAATGCCCAATAAGCTCTAATGTTTGCATTTGATAAGTTTTGAGCTTTTGGAGATATTTTTGCTTTTATTTTGATTGCTGAATCTAAATCAACATCTAAACCTAATCCTGTTATTTCTATTGATGGATTGCCTGTAAGTGTTGGAACAATTTTCAATACATATTTATTTACTACGTTATTAAAAACATCAAAATTGCTTTCAGTTTCAGCAGTTAAAGAAGATATAAAATTTCTTGCTGTCCAATCTTCAGTGCTAGAAGAAACAACTTCTGAAGATACTGAATAAAATTGCCAATCTTTTACTAAACCTGTTGTTATCAAGGATTTAGAAACAACATTTGTTCCACTAGATAATCTAACTGTATCAGTACTAAATTCTAATTGAAAATTACCATACAGATCAGATATCTCTAAACCTTGATAACCATTAAATGAATATTGAAGTACCTGTTCAGGAGTGTAAAGCTCTGGAGCATCTCTCATGTCAGTATTTGAAATTGCAGAACTTTTGCTTAGATTTATAAGTTCTGCTTCAACTGTGTAAGATGGTTTGTAGAAAATATAATTTCCAGTTGACAAAACATCGTCATAATTTAGTAACCATCTAGATGCAATATTTATGTACCCGTTTTGAACATAAAAACCTAGAATACTGTTACCACTGATAATGTAGTTGGAAATTGACTCAATAGATGGATCTGAATTTGCATCATTGTATTTATAAATTCCATTATAAATACCATTTGTTCCAGCTATACCTTGATCTTTCAGTAATATCAAGTCATTAGTTTTCAAAGTATATCCATCTATAGAAGTAAAATTGTTCCAAGATGATATTGCTGTGTATGAAGCACACTGAACATCTATAAAAGCTTGATCAGGAAGATTTGCACCAACTAATTGTTCCCAATCAGATCCTTCAGCAAATTCAAAAAATCTTGAACCATAGGCTGTAGCACCTACTCCGTCTACAGTGTTTCCTTTGATTACTAGAAAATCCGTAGCTCTTCCAGGAACATTATCATTATGGAAATGTGCCATTCCAATATTAGTGTCATTACGCGAGAGTGTATTGCTATCAAATGAATAATATTGAGCAGGAGCTGGATCTGCTAAAAATACTTCATCAAAAACATAGCTTGACCATTTTTCATCAGTTTCTGGATTTGAAATTGGTACTTCGCTATAAACCCATATTTCTGGTTTTCTATCAACAGCAGCAAAAACTTGATTTTTACCAACTGCTAATGCTTTTATTCCAAAATCTAGTGCTTCAAAATCTCCAATATTATTAGATATCAAAGTTGAAGTAGAAAGGGTTTCTGTTTCTACTTCAGTTTCA
>JACCDW011212011.1_pt1 | contig 16711 bp, 14 predicted proteins | sample 7449781 | NCBI WGS metagenome assembly JACCDW01 (sample SAMN15323449, study PRJNA562643) | freshwater metagenome | isolation source: river surface water | place: USA:Blue River Watershed | collected 2017-08-18
CTGGACAAAATGAACCTTTTCCAACAGAGTTGGGACTTTGTTCTTCACATTAAGGCCAATATTGATTATTCCATCTTTGCGACGTATATTCAACATCAACCCAAACCAGTTTCCATTTTGTGGATTGGTAGTGAAGTTCCATCTGCATTGCTCCAGAAGTTTGAGCGAGATACGTATTGGATCTGTTATTCTGGAAGCCTCCCTACAGGTCGTGAGATGACACACGTGTTTATCAGCCCTTCCTTGCCTGTTTTCAAGTATAAAGAATGGTTTCTGTCTCAACAGCCAGCACAAGCACAGGGACTCTTAGAAAACCTTGAAGATATGCGTGAAAAGAGGGCCGGAATTGTTTTTAGTCATCACAATCGGTCTGTTCAATGGTATGATGCAGGGAGTCTTGAAGATGCAGAGGAAGATACATCAATTGGGGATGTCAAAGACATACTCAAGTGGTGTGTTGAAAAACTAGAAAATGTGTAGGCTTACTCAGAGGCAGAGGCAGAACTTTCAGGAGTTTTAACAACGGGCTTATTGCACACATCAATGATGGTAGGTAGGCTGTGCTTAAGTTCAGTCTCTTTGTGTGTTGTCTCAAGATAATTCTTAAATTCCATATAGGCTTTTGCACTATCGCAGAACTTGTCAACATCAACACCCTTCGCCTCAAAGTCCGCCATGACGCTCTTTTGCTTCTTCTGAAGTTTCCGCTGAGATGCCGTAAGCTTACGAGTGCGAGAAATACCAGCCGCCTTCGCATAGTTTCTCGCAGTCATTTTTGCCGTTGCCTTGTTTTGACGGGCCTTATACAACCCCTCAACGTGCTTCTTCAAAGGGCTCTCACCTAAGTAGCCCTTGAGGTTCGCCTTTGCTTGCGCAAGATCTCTCTCCTTTTGCTCGCGTTTAGCCGTTGCTGCAGCAGTCCTTGCAGACTTGGCAGCCTCCTTCTTCGCAGCCTTCTCAGCCTCCTCAGCGGCCTTCTTTGCAGCCTCCGCTTCCTCAAGTTCCGCTAACTTTCTATTGACTTTCTTCCATAAAGCCTTCTCCGCTTTCTCAAGTTCCGCTGTAGCTAACGCAGGATCAGCACGGAGCTTCTTGAGTTTGTCCTCAAGCTTTGCACGCGTGTCTTTTCCGAGTCTTCCCCTACCATATTTGGCGGTGACATTGGCACGAACTGAAGCCGCATTCGCACGTCTCTCCACCAACCTCCTCTTCGCTGCTTCCTTCGCCGCCTTCTCTGCTCCCTTCTTGTTCTTCGCAGTAGTTTTGCCACTGTTGGATTTTGAGGATCTTGAAGAACTTGACGAACCAGAACCAGAACCAGAACCGGACTTTGAACCCGAACCAGGTTTTGAACCCGAACCAGAATTTGAACCAGGCATTTCTATCTATGTAGGAGATTCTAATTTTTTATGATATTGTATCATTAAAATTAGAATTTATCATCCGTAGAGTTTCTACGCGTTTACTTCTGCTTCTTGATGGGGCCGAAGGCCCCAAAAGCCGTAGCAATAAAAAGGGTTTTATTGCTTCTTGAAAAGCTTGAAGGTGCCCTTCTTCGCAGTGTAGCCCAACTTACGCAAGCGCTTAATCGCCTTCAAGCCAGCCGCGTGCTTGCGACGAGAAACGATCTTGCCCTTGTGCTTCATCAAATCCTTCTTCTTGAGGCCACCGGACGTGTGCTTGGCGGTTCCGTGCCAAACCTGGGCCTTGGTGCCAACAGTCACCTTCGCACCACCCATCATCATTGCATTCTCACCATTGCGGCGAGTCGCGTTGTTACGACGAGTGTTCTTGCGGTTCTTACGAGTAGCGGCATTGTTGCGACGGTTCTTACGAGTCTGGGCCATTCTATACTTAGACTCAACAAATTACGCGTGAGGTCTGCCGGTGTTTTAATATTTCTTCCGCTCAGACTCAGGCATTTTCCGCCAGGCCTCACCGATCTTGCGCGCAACACTCACAACATTGCTCTTCAATTCGGGATTCTCCTTCAAAATCTTCGGGCGCATTTCAGCAGCAAACTTCATATAGCCATTCGGACCACGCTTCTTGCCACCCTTCTGTGTGCCCTTACGACCTTTCTTAGATGCCTTACGAGTCTTACGACCCTTGCGCTTACCACCGACAGACACATTCTCAATATCTTCAAGCTCTTCCTCCATCTCAGGAATGTCATCACTACTACTGTTGTTATTCGTGTTGTTCGCGTTGTTATTGTTGTTATTGGGATAATTCATATTGTTCGCATTGGAGTTGTTGTAATTGAGGTTCGCACGTCTGTTCTTGTTATTTGTGTTGTTCTTGTTGTTCTTGTTGTTCGGCTTCTTGTTGTTCTTTGTGTTTTCCTCACCACCACAGACAATACGGACTTCTTCACCGGGACTAATCGTTATTGTTCTCATTCTACTTCATCCTAGCATTTTACATTTTCAAACGAGGAATCTCTCCTTTTTCAATCCGTTCCACGAGTTGCGCAATCTCTTTGGGATCATAGACACCTGCAAAATGAACCAGTAGATCCCCAGGCTCCCACAAAGGCTGTCCAGGCAATCCACGCAAAAACGCATTGAATTTCTTGTGCTTGGGTGTAATCTGAATGGCCGCATTGTCCACTGGATTCGTTTCATACAACTTAATCATCGCCGCATTCTCCCACCAAATATGATACAAAAACTCTGTTTCATTCCAGACTCGCCGCCAATAATCACGTGTCCACTCTGTATTCTTGAAAAAGATATTGCCCGAATTGATGTGTCCACAACTGTCCAGCGACATCAAAAACTGCTTACCTGGATCAAGCAAAGGCAGCACATGATCTTCAATCTTCAATGATGGGTTTGTAATAAGCACATCTGCATCAGACAGCCAGACCATTGACCCTTCAGGCAACTCAGACAAACACTTAAGGATAAACGGAACCTTGGACCACGCAACAGGCCGAGAGCGATCCCAAAAGGCTTCATCCCCTTGAATATACCGGTAGCCGTGCTTCTCTGCATAGGCCTTCTTGGAGTCCAAACACTTTTGAACACCCTTCCTGTAATCCGCACCAATGACCAATGTCAAAATTGTAAGTGGTTGAGTCGTCATTGAACTCTTTATCAAGATGTATTGATGACTCTTTAACTCCGCCTGCGCCGTGTTTTGCCTCCTCGTTGTCTGGATTTTCTTGTTTTCCTTGATCGCCTTGCTTCCCAAATACTCCTGGATCCGCGTCTATTGAAGTGTGTAGGAGTTAACACAGTAATGATATCTCTAAGTTTACGAGTGATCTCATAGACCGTATTGCCCCTCTCTTTCATTTTCTGAATACCTAGCCACACAGCAAACAAAGCTGTTCGTAGCCTTGGATCAAGGGATGTAGAGTTGGCTTGGCTATTTAGAAATCCCCTCAATGCAGCCTGAGGATTGTAATATTCATTCACGGGTCCAAATACATCCAACAGTTCATCTATCCATACAAGATCCTCAGAGATGCGCCCAGATTCCCTGCTCTCTTGAAGCACAGCACGAATGTTTGTTTTTGCAAGTTTGAACAGATCCTCTGGCGATTGTTCAACAAGTTCCTCAGGAATATGAAACGGTTTATTTGCAGAGCCCTTACTGGGGCTTGCAGATCTACTGCTTTCAGGATGATTCATCTTAGTAAGTCATTCGGTTTAGTTTCGTGACCGTCTGGTTTTTCTTGCACTGCGACGATTTCTACGCCGAGTCTGATAGTTTGTTCCTAGACGCCGAACACGATTCAAATAGACTTGTAAGTCAGGTTCGTAATTTGTTTCCCTGGATACCTTATGCCACTGAGCACGCTGACGTCTATATCCGGGACCCGCCGCTTGAAGAAGCGCCCATCTATACAATTGACCATTTGCTGCCTTCTTAAAATCGCCAATTGTGGGATTTGCTACGTCTGCTGGCGCAGCAGCAGCTAGGGCATCCAAACGGATAAGTTCATTTCTAGCGCGTTGTGTATTGCGCCTGAGCTGAGCAATTCGTGATTGCTCTCGTTGCTGCCGAAGTCTCTCGGCGGCTGCAGCTGCCGCAGCAGCTTCTTCACGGCGCCTTTCCTCCGCACGTAACGCAGCTTGACGTTCCTCCTCTTCCATTATATTGAACCAACTTTCACCGGGTTTAATGTAAATGGGATCTCCCCATTTGTTTTTGGGCTTGTTGGAGGGTTTATTGTTGCCGCTCATTCCTATTTGAGGTCAGCAAAAATTGAAATCCGTCCTTGGTTTGTCCAAGGATTAATGGCCATTCAGTATACTCGGAACGAGAATGGAGACTTTGTATGCCCTTATTGCGCAAAAGTCGTTCCTAAGGACAAGCAAAATACCATGCATTACCATTTGAAGAAGCACTCTGGAGATCTTCCTCACGAATGTGAAACCTGTGGGAAGAAATTTGCCCAGAAGCAATCTCTTGATCTCCATATTCAAGTTCGTCACGCAGATATGGTAGACTCAGATTCAGATATTCAGATGTTTGATTGTCCTGTCGCTGGATGTGGATTCTCTTCCCACACCTTTGCAAATCGTAGGATTCACTTTCTTCGCAAGCATTGTTCCAAAGAGGTCAAAAAGATCCGTGATGGAAATACTTGCAAGCACTGCCAGAAGCAATTTAATAGTGCGTCAGCCTTTTACTATCACGTAGGTTCGTGTCTGAATGGAGACAATATCCCTCATTATAAGACGGTTATTTAAGTATAAAAATCAAAGACAGTCGCTCCTAAGCGCTTCAACCAGTAATTGCCATTGTCTTGAATCTCTTTTTGTATGTCTGGTGGATAGGATGATAGAAACATCTTTGAATAATCATACTTAGTGTCTAACATCTTTTCCCATTGTTGTTTCAAAACAAGTGGTTTGATGTCAGAATAGTCTTTGGTATATATGACAGGCATCCCCTTGTATTTTTCACGCGTGAGAGGATTGTCTTCAAGGATTGGAACGCATCCTGCCAGTAGTGCTTCGTAAGTTCTATGACAATCTATTCCATTGCCTTCTGGAGAGATTACAAATTGTGCATTTGAAATTGTCTTAAAATACACTTGAGGCGCATACTGAAAATTAGGAATTCCATTCTTCGCAAGAATATCATTTATTTTTCTTCGGTTCAATCCTGTTTTCCTTCGTTCTTGATCAGTATGTAAAAGAAATGAACTAAAAAACAAGGCTTTGTGATCCGTTTTGAGAAATCCCTTGTGTTTTAGAATAAGTGGAAAAATATGATGAGAAACACCAACAGGAAAGGGCGTCCAACCATCCGTTCCATCTTTCATAGATGCATTAAAAATAAGATCTTGAACATCAAATGGTCTCTTTTGCCATTCGCGTAAGGTATACATTAATAGTGTTTAAACTTAAATCTTTAAGATGATTTTTGCTCATCCGTGCGAACATTGTTCATCTGCTGCACTAAGCTATACAAGTGATATCCACCAGCAGCAAAGGCAAACATCAACAATACCTCATAGGCCCAGCGTGGTGCATCTCGTCCCTTTGCTCCTATGTAGATCAAGAGGGGGCCCAGATAGAGAAAATGGATGATGTTAACATACAAGTAAGGTGAGGATGCCATATACCGAACCCACGCCTTGTAGCCGTGATACAGTGTGATAATTACACCTAAGCTGAGTAAGACTGTGTAGACAATGGGTGGTGTAGCAGATCGTTGAAGACCTACATACAAAAAGAATGGAACAATGGCCAACAAATGAAAGAGAGCCAACAGAATGTGTCCGTCCATTTATAGAGTTCTAAGTAGTGCCTGGGTATTTTCAAGTGCGCCTTCCATCCACGCTTGGCGAAGAGAGAAACTCTCTCCACAGATATGAACATTTGGGAGATCTTTACCAAAGGGCTGTAAGGATTCCTTTGCGACTGTGTGGGGATCATAGAGACCGGGCAACCAATACGTGCACCCTGACTCCCACGGATGTGATTTGAGATAGATAGGATAGGGTATGTGCTTAGTAGGGAATAATTTGCGGCATTCTTGAGTGAGCAAAAACCCAAGAGTTTCCTCAGAAGGTTCTGCTCCTTTTGCCAAATTCATCCAGGGCTCAGTATCTTTCCCATCTGTATAGGAAATCATTGTAATGCCCTTAGTGGGATCAATGGGTATAAAATAGCGAAGGGGTGTCGCTGTAACAAACCTCCCTACATCTCCAAACCAGGCTTGTCCTGTTTTTTTATCTACTGGAAAGACTGCATAGATCCGATGAAGGGGTTCCATTTTGACCAGCTTCAGCAAGGGCAAGTCCTTTGTCTGTGGGATCTTTCGTAATACATCTGCGTGTAATGCAAGGATAACAGTTTTCGCGTGGATCTGTTTAACGTCACGATCAAACTTGAGTTTCAGAGGACCTGTTGCAAACCAAAGATCTACTAGGCCGCCTGAAGCTGGAGCAAATGACAACAATTCGTAGTGGTTGTAGAGACTTACTCCACGTTTTTTACAGTCCGCAACCATCTTTTCAATGAGTTTCTCATAGCCTTCCGCGCACACAAAATAACCCGAATGAGTTCCCATTTCTCCAGCAAAACTCTCAAGGGCCATATCCGCTCGCAGCGTATAGATCTCGCCATAATACGGAAACGGAGCAACTAGCTCTTTGGCTTTCGTTTCTCCAAAAATCTGGGTCAAGAGTTCAAACAATGTATGTTGTGCTAGTGTGTCTTTTGGAAGGCGTTTTATCTCGTCTAACCAAGAAGCCAAACTTTCTTCCCACTGATTCGGCACTAATGGAGAGCCATAGGTTTCTATCCAAGATGTTCCTGAAGGAATGGGAACCTCGTGAAGACCATAGGACTTCAAAAGTTCACGGAAAAGCTTGTGTGATGAATGAAATCGCCCCGCTCCTATTTCCCACTGATAACCATCTTTGTGATACGTCAAGACGCGGCCTCCAAAAATTCTGTATTTTTCAAACAGGGAAATTTTGGCCTTTGGATAGCGTTTTGCGAGGTCCAGGGCCGCATACAATCCTGCGATCCCTCCTCCTACGATGGCATAGTCCTCCATACTATTTTACCTCCTTAAAAACTTCACGAACCCAATTTACGATATACTCTGTCGTGGAGTTCTGATATTGACCCAGCACTTTGCCTCCTGAAACTGCTAGAAACGATGGAATACTGCGAACCCCACAATACCCAGCTGTGTAATTGTTTTCGTCCACATCACACTTGTAAAAAGCTACGTCAGGAAAGGATTGCACGAGTTCCTGACCATCCACACGACGGCAAGGGCCGCACCAACTCGCGGAAAACCAGACAACAATCTTCTTGGGAACAACAGGAAGGCGCTCATCCGTTGACTTGAGTAACATTGCTTCAAAGAGCTCTTGATCCGGAAGCGGGTTCATCTGAAACTTCTGGAGGGAGGTCATTTTTGTCTTTAGTGTCTAGAGAAACTTCGTGTTTAGCCCCCCTCAAACGGGTCAATGTAAGACCCACCGCACCCACCAGGATCAACGCACTCACACCCAAAAAGATAGGCGTAGAAGATGTAGAGAGCAGGGCTCCACCTTTTTGAAGGACTTCTGCGACTGCTGGAGCTGTATCCGTCTTTTCAATATCAATTGCACTTTGTTTCGCGGCTTCCGCTACATTTGTAAGTGTCGTTCCAGCTGATACAACAGTTTCCAAAACAGGCTTCTCTAAGGGTTTTATGAATCCTAGGCATCCAAAGATCCAATCAAAGAAGGAACTTGCTTCCACCTCTTTCTCATCAGGTTTCTCCGTCTTGGGAATCATTAGATTGGGGGCTGGACCGTGTTTGTCCATAAACAGTGTCGCGGGGAATATACGATCTGTGCCCTTTTCAAGCAGGTCTTTTGTATTAAAGACAACATTGAATGTGCTATAAGCTGCCCAAATCCAGCCCAATAAAAACGTAAAGATAACATAACTCAAAAAGAATTTTGCTGCTCCTCCGTAATAATCACCCGCAATGAAATGGCTCACTCCAAACGGAACTGCAATTAAAAGAGCATACGCAAGAAATCCAAAGGGTGAAGGGCTTGTAGGAGGTGCTTGTCCCACAGGAGCATCTTGATGTAAGATTCCTGCTCCCAGACCAACTGGACCCATTCCAGGAATAGAATAACCATAGGTGCGTATAAAATCTGTATCTGAGAAGACCTGAACAATATCATAAAAATACCAGAAGCCCAGTGAGATACAATTCACTAAAAATTTCAAAATGGCTGTTTTCGGAGATCGTAAGATTAAGTGATCAAGACCTACAAATCCTCCTAGCACGGCCAATACTTTTAAGGTTGTTGGACTCAATTGAGAACCTCCCCATGTGGCTCCTGTTGTATGATCAAATGGTCCGAGGAACGATGCCATCACTATTCTATCTTCGTTCTTTACACAGGCAGACAATCCGCTGGAGGGAATCGGTTCAAGATATACAGCCGGCGAACAAAGTCGCGGGGAAAACAAGAAGGTTCAAAGAAGTATCGTAGACGAGATTTGCTCCTTTCGGGGTCTTGCTGAAACTGGGGTAAGAGAATACTGACAGGACCTGTTGTCATACGAAATCCAAATGAATTGTAATTCGTGAGCATAACAGTATTGTCTGGCTGTAGATACAGATCAAAATCACTGGCAGCAAATCCCCTTTCCCAAAGAGCCCACCACAGAATAATGAGTTCATTACAGACGTCTTCATAGAACATCGGAGCGAGTTCTACACCGTGCATACGATCTCCAAGATAAATGGGTGAATTTGTGTGAATGTCTTCATATTCATAGTCTCCAGGATGGATGTTGTAATTGATTTCTGGTGTCTTGAGGACCCGAAGACCAAGCTCTTGAATGAGACGATAGGTAAGATCGTGAATGCGTTTTTGTGTCAGGGTATCGTGAATAGCGGGAATCGGCTCGTTATGATTCATTTTACTGCTTGATTGAGCAGTGGAATGAAGCATTTTCAAATTTTTAGTTTACACCGTGAACAAGACGCCACCAAAGCCATCCACAACACGCAGGACATTGTGGTTGTGCGCATAGACACGAATGGTGCTGTTTGGCCGTCTGGGAACAGTTGTCTGATTTGTCTCAATCTGAAGAACAATACTGTCTATACGGGAGGCATTGAAGCTTCCACACGGCTGTAATTCCTCCGGGCGAATGGCAAACGAGTAAACATAGATGTAATCATCGTTTGGAATCGTTGTATGGCGTTGCCAAGGCTGGACCAAACGGAAGTAGGGCGCATCCCGAACCTGGAAACGATCAAATCCATCTAGTTGAAGCACAGCATTGGACAAGAGATCTGTGCGCACACCTGTTTCACTAATGCTCAAACTACTGAAATTGAACCACTCGTGATTGGCACGGGCTGTTTGTGTCTGAAGAACCCACAGAAGCTCGCGCACAGGGTGATTGAACTCAATGGGAACAGCCGTTTGAGAGGTCGCAGCAGGCAATGAGATATACGATGTAAACTGAACTTGTTCAATCAAATATTCGTGAGCCACACTGACAAATCTACGACGTTCCTCCACATCCAAATACACATAGTCGCCCCATAGTGTGCAGTCAGTGATACTTGCTTGCTGGACAGCAAGATCTGTGCACCCCTCCGCAAACTGTGGAGACCAGAACATTTCCTGAAGAGGTCTGAAAGTGATATTAATCCGGACAGGATGATATTGAAGTGCTAGTAAGGGCAAGTAAAGCCCGGGGTTCCGATTGAAGAAAAACTGCAGGGGCACATACAGTTTGAGGGGTCCATACAGAGTCGGCTGAGAGTAACCATCCACCTTTCCAATCATATCCCAAAATCCAAATTTCTGAGACTCTGTTGTAGTCAAATTGGACCAGATCTCCATAAATTCACCCGTCTGTCTATCAATCTCTTGCTCTCCAATGATCAATGATATCTCTTGAATAAGTGCGTGCCCCACAGAGTTTACATAGGATACAGGGGAATTGTCAGAGGCAAGATACAAAGCAGGAAGTTCAATTTCAAGAATACAAGGCCCTAACAAGTCGCCACTCCGAGGCACCAGCCACGACACTTTTTTGCCAAAATCAGGCTTATTGTCGGAATACATTTCAATGGCCTCTATGGCAAAATTCGTATACCGACGATACACAAACTTAAACCAGGTCATTTGAGGATTTCCCGTCAAAAAGACATCCTGTTTTCCCAATGCGACAAGTTGTAGGAGACCACCGTTGCCAGGCATTTTGTCTCGGCTTCTGATTGAGACTGTGATTCTTAGTAAAGTATAGTAACGCGATGGACCCTCGCTTCGCTTTTAGAAAAGGATATGATACAGATTTGCTTATCCTCCGGTCATTATTTGCTCTGAATCCTGCTACAAATCTTCCCATCTCGTCATCGTATTTGTTAACAACAGACGGTGTGGGCGGTTTGGAATGGGAAAGTGCAATTCAACTGTTGAGCACTGCCATTGGTGTTCCCAATCTTGCGAGCACATTAAATACATTCTCAACAAATATTTCTACGAACACTGGGTTTATAACGAGTTATTCTACCAATTTCTTGACACGGGGTATTTCAACCCTTTCCCTAAGCTCTGGGCAAATTACCACATCTACACTTGCCCTCTTTGATCTTGTGAATAATTCCCAGCAGATCTTGACAGCCAGCAATGGACAATTGTATATCAATGGGAACGCAATTGTTCCTGGTAGCGGTGTAACACAGGGGCAATTGGTCAGCACAACTGCGGGATTGGGCACTGCGGGATATATAAGCACAACAGGATTGAATCGCGCGCTTGCGAGCACCGTGTCAGGATTAGGAAACGCAGGATATGTAAGCACACCATCCCTTGTAAGCACCGTGATCGGCCTTGGATCTGCTGGATATGTCAGCACTGCGACCCTCAATGCCCTGTCTAACTATGTATTTGATCCTATACGGTATATCTCAACAGGAAACTTGTTCAGCACCACAGAAAGCCTTTTATCCTATGTCACTGCATTTAATCCCGTAGGCAATGATATTTCCAGTTTTGTTGTGTATGGCACGGCTAATTTTTACAGCACACTCAGCATTGGTATCTTTAACTTGTATATTCAAGATGTCTCTACATTGAGCACAGCGGTAGGAATAGAGCTTGATTCAATCAGCACAACATTAGGAATCAATTATTATGGATGGGCCACAAGTTCCCAACTTATTAGCAGTATTATTGGAATTGGTGGAACAGGGATTGTGAGCTCAGGTCAACTTGTAAGCTCTATTGAAGGTCTCGGAACCTATGGCTACATCAGTAGTCCTCAATTGGGTAGCACAACTGCTGGACTTGTAAACAATCTTTTCCCGCCCTATTTTACCTCCACTGTTATCGGTTTGGGCTCAGCTGGATATGTAAGTAGCTCCCAACTTAATTCAACTGTCACAGGATTAGGCACGGTTGGATATATCAGCAGCTCCCAACTTGTGTCAACTGTAATTGGTCTTGGAAGTGCAGGCTACATTAGCACGGCATCGCTCGTTAGCACAGTCGTGGGCCTTGAAACAACTAAAGGCCCCCTTGTAAGCACAGTAGCAGGTCTTGGAACAATCGGTTACATTAGCTCCTCACAACTTCAGAGCACAGTCATCGGATTAGGCGGAACTGGTGTCATTAGCACAGGACAACTTGTAAGCACTATTGAAGGTCTCGGAACCTATGGATATGTGAGCACAGCTAGCTTGTTGAGCGCAAATCAGTATTTCTTCAGCACAGGTAACTATATTTCCACTGGCAACTTAGTCAGCACAACTCGTGGTCTCTTAGGTTCTTTTACGATTGTAAATTCAGGTGATATCTATATTACCAATGGCACAGTCAATGTCACAAACGCAAATGATATTACCTACCTGAGTTCATTTTTGTATTCAACAATCACGTATAAGGGAAATAATGGTTCATTTACTGCTTCCAACAATGATGCGATCTTATATTTTTCAACAGCCAATTTACAATTGGACCAATTTTCAAGTTATATCACGTCACGATCAATGATTTCTATTGAAGTCATTCCCACAATCCTCTTTGACAAGCTTGCATATACACTAAATGACTGGACTGCGGCACCCGCAAAAGTGCCTCAACAAATCTATATGTCCAGTTTTGTTCAGTTCGGACCCAAAAATTACTTTAGTAGTCAAATGTCTGAAACAATGATGTTTCCTTTGGCATATGATAGCAATACCTCAAATATGTTTAATCAACCCATCAAGATTAATTTAACAGGAAATCTCGTGACATCTGTTTACAATCAGCGGCCCTTTACATTGAGTCACTATCTTCCCAATGGAAGGAGTTTGGGAAACAATAATGGATTTAGCAATTCCAATATCACGTGCTTCTTTGGATCCACCAACTCGTTATTTTTGTCCATTCAGAATTTGCCGTAAACAATTAGGTATGTCATCTAAGAGACGCTCGTATGATACAGATGAAATAACTTTGCGAAAAGTTTTTGCAAAGTCAGTCGTTGATAACACAAATATTGGAGCGATGAAAGTCTTGACCGCGGATGGAGCTGGTGGAACATATTGGACCATTCCGAGCACAAACGGTGCCTGGAATCCAGCATTCAATCGTATTGTAACAAGTGCTGGAACCTTTACGGCGGATTTAAGTTACAATACTTTTACATTGAGCGAAGGCACTGGCATTGGATTTACGGAAGGAGAAGGCAATAACCAGCTGTATATTTATGGAAAAAGTTTTTCACAAGTGGATGTGAGTGGAAACAATTCCATTTTAGCTTTTGAAAATAATACCCTTGATCCTGTGTTGCGATTTGTCGGCACAGGAGGTCTTAACATTCGCAGCGATCCTGTAACGAATACATTGTCGTTTGATGTGCAGGGCAATCAAATTAGCACAAGTCAATATACATTTCAACGTGCGAAAGTCCTCAATACATCTACTATTACAGGTGGCGTAAGTAGTTTGTCTAATTTTATTGTGCTGAATGCCAATGACTATTCTTCCATCTTAACATTTGTTGGCATTGGTGATATTGAATTGTCCACGAATTATACAACAAATACTATTTTTATTGGGCTAGATATCAGCACTGGCACGGTATCCTCTCTTGTTGGTCAGTTTACAACATTGTCAACAACATATACCCAGCTCAGGGATTTCTCAACCGCTACGATTCAACTGAGCACTGTTGCAACGTCTAATTTCAGCACGTCTGTAAGCACTTCGTATGGCATAAACAGTAACTTGAGCATTGTTGTTTTTAACTTACCCTTCAACCAGTATACACTGCTCAGTCAGTTTAACTTTACGACAAGCAATTTACAAAGTGGCATCTCCACAATCAGCACAACGTATACGCCGCTGCCTGCTCTTTTTAGCACAAGTCTTGGCCTCAACAATCGCATATCTACATTTAATATCATTAGCAGTGTTTCAACAGTCAATGTCTATGGTGGAAATGTAACAAACTTCACTGCGTCTCAAGTTAATTTCTATATGGGCGATCTGTCTACATTCTCTACAACCGTGGGTGGTGTATTTATTGATGTTTTCTCAACAACCAATTCACTCCAAACTCAAGTGACATCACTAAGCACACTCACCCTGTATGGGCTATCCAGTCTATCAACTGCTGTGGGTATTGTAGCAAATCAAAATCTGCCAAGCACTGTTACTGGACTGGAAACCGCTGGTTACCTAAAATCCAATTCATTGGTTAGCACTGTAATTGGGCTTGGAACTGCTGGATACATAAGCACACCCAGTCTAGTCTCAACAGTTCAAGGATTTGCAACTCTTGGATATCTTAACTCATCCAATCTGGTATCTACTGTTGAAGGGCTTGGAACCTATGGTTATATCAGCAGTGCAACGTTGTTTTCTACTGTTACCGGCTTAGGGACTCTAGGATATTTGAGCTCTCTCTCCCTCCAATCAACTATTGTTGGATTGAGTAACATAGCCGTCACCAAACTTATTGCTGGAACTAATATAACACTTACTCCAACAAGTGGACTTGGCGATGTGACCATTGACGCAACAGGTGGAGGGGGAGGAATCTTGGCAATGAGCACAAGTTTCACTTCGTCTATTGTCTATCAGGGCTTTAATGGTATATTGGATGGCGTAAATCTTCCTTCCAACCCTTCGTCCTTCTTTTTCTCCACAGCAGATGTTTTCCTAGATAAGTTTTCTACATATATCCGAAGCACTTCACGGATCCTTGTAGATTTTACTTATAACTTTAGATTCTCCTATTGGGCCATATATGCTGGTGGCACAGAAACAAACAATATAGATTACAACAATGTGTCCTTCTCTACTTTATTGATGTATGACTATACACCTGATATTCACAATCCCATAAATGATATGTTTGTAGCGGGCCCAGTAAATGCGAATAATCTAAGCTATGCTTCCAATGCAATAACACGAAGACAGCAATTCCAAGTAAGCACCATTGGAGTTATGACACACTATCAAAAACCCCTCCAACTCTATCATCAGTTTGATGCCTGCTTATTCAAGTTAGATTCTTCAACTCCAAGTCCGACTTATTATTCAGGGTTTGAGACCTCTACTGTGAAGGTTCTGTATTCAAGCACCAATTCAGTCTTCGTTACCATTCAAAATTAAATTTCGGACGCATTGTAGATACGATGAGTTCACGAGTTCGTAAAACATACGACACAGACGTTATAACTCTGCGTCGTGTATTTTCAGTAAGTGCTTCTGATAATTCTCCGATTTCATCTGGAAGGATTTTAGCAACAAGTGGCTTTGGGGAGAGTTTTTTCTATGAGCCGTTTCAGATTAGTTCTATTGCTTCCCTCCAGCAAGGATTGTCTACTCTATCTTCTGCGATTGGAACAGGTGGCGGTGGTGGCGGAACGGATGTCACTGCGCTGACTTCATCCCTCGTCGGCCTTGGCACCCTTGGGTATATTTCTTCCTTGCAGTTCTTATCTTCATTCCAAGGACTTAGCAATATAGCAGTGACCAAAATTAATGCTGGTGTAGGTATTACAGTTACTAACAATGGTATTGGTGAACTGACCATTATTAATAGTGCATCAGGTGGTGTAGGTGTAAATACTGATGAGCTTTTTTCTACTGTGGCTGGTTTGGGTCAGATTGGATATGTAAGCACACCTAGTCTACTTGGACTAGTAAGCACTGCGAATCTGGTAGGCTTGGTTTCCACAAACAACTTAACTGGCCTCATCTCTACAAACAATCTGCTAGGATTGGTTTCCACGAATAATTTAATTGATCTTGTCTCTACAAACAATTTAGTAGGCTTGGTTTCCACAAACAACTTAACTGGCCTTATCTCTACAAACAATCTTATAGATTTAGTTTCCACGAATAATTTAATTGACCTTGTCTCTACAAACAATCTACTTGATTTAGTTTCTACTGCGAACCTTTTAAATTTCGTGTCTACGTCCTATCTTGATACGAGTTTAGTTTCAACTGTTTTGGGATTAAGTAATGTTGCAGTTACAAAGATAATAGCTGGAACAGGAATCCAAGTGACAAATGGAGGTATTGGAGAGGTTACAATCACGAATACAGGTGGCGGTGGTGGAGGTGGTGTAACAGCTACTGAACTCATTTCAACTGTAACAGGTTTGGGAACTATAGGATATGTGAGCTCTGTTCAATTACTGAATTTAGTATCTACTGCGAATCTTCTTGGACTCGTATCAACGAACAATCTAACTGATCTGGTTTCCACAAATAATTTGCTTGGATTAGTATCTACAAATAATCTTCTTGGACTTGTGTCAACGAACAATCTAATTGATCTTGTTTCCACGAATAATTTGCTTGGATTAGTATCTACAAACAACCTAACTGATCTGGTATCCACAAATAATTTGCTTGGACTCATTTCTACTGCAAATATTCTGGGCCTTGTGTCTACAAACAACCTTACCAATTTGATTTCAACTGCAAATATTTTAAATGTCTTGAGCACTGCTAATTTACGTTATTTGACAACACAGTATATCAGTTCAGGAACAATTTCTCTTTCTACAGTTATTTTATTGGATCCTTACACAGGTGCTGAAAACATACTCACTGTCAGCAGTGGTGGTTTACTCTTGAATGGATCAGGAATAGCAGGAGGAGGTGGTTCGTCAGGAGTCTCACAAATTGTTGCTGGAACAAATATTACTATCAGTCCTGGAGCTGGAACAGGAATAGTCACAATTAATGGTGCGAGTCTTACAAATTTTGTTTCTACACAAAATCTATTAGGATTAGTCTCAACAAATAATCTTCTTGGATTAGTCTCAACAAATAATCTCCTCGGATTAGTCTCCACCAACAACCTTATTAATTTAGTCTCAACAAATAACCTTACTAATCTTATTTCTACAGCAAGTATCTTAGGGCTCATCTCTACTGCGAATATTCTTGGTCTTATTTCTACAGCAAATATTCTTGGATTAGTCTCAACAAACAACCTCATTAACTTGGTTTCCACAAATAATCTTACTGGCTTAGTGTCTACAAACAACCTCCTTGGACTTGTCTCAACAAACAATCTTCTTGGATTAGTCTCTACAAACAATCTTCTTGGATTAGTCTCCACAAACAACCTCCTCGGATTAGTCTCAACAAATAACCTTCTTGGGCTTGTCTCTACAAACAATCTCCTTGGATTAGTCTCTACAAATAATCTTATCAATCTTATTTCTACAGCGAGTATCTTAGGAC
>JACCDW012097066.1_pt1 | contig 16709 bp, 22 predicted proteins | sample 7449781 | NCBI WGS metagenome assembly JACCDW01 (sample SAMN15323449, study PRJNA562643) | freshwater metagenome | isolation source: river surface water | place: USA:Blue River Watershed | collected 2017-08-18
AAAACGATCTTCAAACACAACGGAACGTAATTCACGAATGGCATTTCGCGAATCATATTCTGGAGCATATCCTTCAAAATAGGGATTTTTCGTAAATTGATCTTGTCCCGCTTTAAACATTTGATTCTGAAAATATAATTTACTATCCGAACTGCGACTGTTGATAGGATTCATATCCCCCAAAATCTTTGGACCGTTCAGGTCGGGACGATCCATCTGTAAATAGGGCGCATCCGTCTGCCAATGCTCAAACTGTCTCACGTTCGCCGCATCCCTCGTTGATAATTCACGGCGAGAGCGGACATTCATGGAAAAAAAGGTTTCGGTGGGTTTATAGGTTCCTGGAAAGGGCTCCATCTAAACTGATAGCACTTCTATTTTTAGTAGATGAAACTCGTTCCTTTCTTTATTACGGAAAAACATCGCAAACATCTCCGTATCAGTTGCTTACACATTTTTTTAGCTCATGCTGGTCGTGTGGTTTGGAAGACGGAAGAAGAGTATTTAACAAAAGAACAAATTTTAGAGGACTATTGTATTCCTAATGGATTTGAAGTGGAACAACTCTGGATAGATGGGGGGACGGCCTATATTCAAGTGAAACAAGGATCCCCTCTATCCGAGTTTTATTCCTGGGAAGAAGCCGCCAAACATCCGCAAAAACCCGAATGTTGGCGCAAATTTTTCTTCTTCCAAGATTCGGAACAGTCTCCTTGGTTTTATCCTCAAGATATTTTTGAAGCCGAAATACAAGAGCTAGGAAACATTGGAAAAGTATTTGAGGATATACGTAAAAGTTATATCACCGTAGTTTGAAGTGTGGGCCTGACGTGCGGGTCTAAGGGATAATGGATAATTATATATAGAATGAGTAATATTCGCAATAAAACACTCAAGAAAACCACACATGATTTAAGTGGCGAAATTATTGCTCTGACTGCTCGTAAAGCGACCGATACAGATACATTGTTACATTTTTTAGATCAAGATGCTGGATCGGCTTATAAGCGTCAATGGCACCGTTTGGAAAGAGGTTTACGCTTAAATCGCTTACGCTTATTTAGTACGGAAGAAGCTGAACGCTTACATTTGACCGAATCCGAAAAACTAAATCTTCATAATTTGCTTATCAAGAGTTTAGACAAAAAACTCTTAAACAGTAAAACCGCAGTAGTCTACGATCAAGAAAAAGAAAAAATTACCGAAATCAAAGGACTAGTGATGCACCGCAATTCCGAAGGACAAATGTTGTTCCAGCTTCTGGATAAACAAAAAGCGGTAACCTTTCGTCGCAAAAAAACAGAGCCAGAAGATAAAGAATAAAACCTTAGATAAAATAGCAAGTTATTAAACTTGATTGTATTTCATGGTGACAAACAATCAAGCTATGATATCAGATGTTCTCGATTTTGTACAATCTACAGAAGACTATATTCCCTTAGGTAATCACAGCACCTTTCAAAAATCTTGGCAAGAGGATGTGGAGACTGTGCTCAAGGAAACGCTAGACTGTTCGGGGGATTCTACGAATTGGATGCTGGAGTTCATCGGCGACGCCTACGAGCTTTTCCTCAAGTACGCGACCAACCCCCCGTGGCACGCCATGACCAAGGAACAACGATTGGAGAAAGTACGCTTACTCAAAGCGAGACCCCAGATTGAGCAACGTTCGGAGGAATGGTACCGAAACTTTCAACACGTGCTGACCGCCAGTGAGTTTTCCAGTCTATTCCATCAGAATAAAAAACGCAAAGATCTAGTCAATAGTAAAGCTTTCTCTAAACATGACGATATGGTGAGCTATCGTACAGCGTGTCCTACCGAAGAAATGTCCGCCTTTGGCTGGGGGATCCGGTTTGAACCGGTCGTCAAACAAATCTTTGAGTACGAAAACAAATGCCGAATCTTTGAATCGGGCCGCATTCAACATAGCAGCAATACTTCTTTAGCGGCGAGTCCCGACGGAATTATTGAAGACGCAGAAGACGCACATTTAATAGGACGACTCATTGAGATCAAATGTCCTTATTCGCGAAAGATTGGTGGAGAAATTCCTTTGGAATACTGGATCCAGATGCAAATCCAGATGGAAGTGACCGATGTGGATGAATGTGAATACATTGAAGTGGAGATTCTGAGTCGAAAACCGAAACAAGAAATTCAGCCTGATCTGAGTACATGTAGCATAACAGGGACCTGTTGGCTCTTTAAACAAATTGTTGAAGAAGATATGCCCTTCAGTTACAAATACGTCTATTCACCCTTGGGGACGGTTGCGGAGGAACCCCATATCGAAGGCTACGAGTGTTTGGAACGAATTCCCTGGGGATTAAAAGCTTACCACCGAAAATTGGTCCAACGCGATCGAACCTGGTACCGATCCACGATACCTTGGCAGGAACAATTCTGGTTCGATGTGGAGGCGCAGAAAAAAAATCCTGTTTATACCGCTTCTAAAGAAGAATGTATGATTATGGATGATTAAACGATAATATCAAACGTTAAGTCTTGGTTTTTTTGATAGCCATCGATACCTGCGCAACGAATAGGGTTGCCTTGGGTCCACTGGAATTCACTCGGAAGTCTTTTCCAGTGGACCACATTTTCCTTGAGGGAAAGATACTTGAAATTCGCATCCTCCGTCGTACCGCAGCTGTAGATCTCGTGATCCCAGTCCGCCTTGTGGGTATCGGCGGAACCATTTTCATGAACGTGATAATGTAGGGTGGGAACAAAGAGTTTACCCGAGCTATGAAGGGGATGGCTATAGACCACGGGTTCATACGAATGACGACCGGGTTTTAATTTACAGCACAGATAACCAAATTCTTCATTATAGTGTTCTGCGAAAAACTCATAGAGCGAGGGTGGTAATTGAAAAATAGAGGTATCCAAGCGAAAAAGATCCAGAAGGCTAGGCGCAATACTGACCAAATAAGAACCATAATCATGGACTTCCAAGGTATCGGATACACTTAGAGCACAAGAGCGAAGTGAAGCGGAACCATAGGCACGGGTTTGGGGAGGTCTGGGGTAATAGACACTTTTTTGGAGTTCTTTGAATAAGGTTTTTCTACCCTTGATGTTATGAAGTTTCAGGGAGGACGCATGGGGGACAGGAAGAATCATAAGATTGTCTTTCTGAGTATCTACCGAATTGGAATACATAGTGAGTTGGTGGCTTTTGTCCAAGCTAGGTAAAACAAATAATTTTGTTCTACTTACGTTGTACACAGGACCCGCAATAATACACATCTTTACATAAAGTCTATTTCTATTTTCTTAGACCGCGTTCAAAGGTTTATTTTTGTAGAAAGATAGGACAAATTCGTGGAGAGGCGTTGAACAATTATCAGGAAACGCACGTTTATAGTTATTGGTACGTTGGAGATAATTACCGGTTAAATTTGTACGTTGTTCAAAGTCGGTCTCGGAGCAACAGGACGCCTTCAAACAGCTAACGTTACCGCTGGGAGCGTTGGGTAGAACGTCCTGTAATAAATGGTAGGGTTGGCGAGGTCTATTCAGGGATGCGTTAGCAGGACCATCTTCTTGGGAAGGAATACCTGGTCGGAAATCCATGGCTTTCATGGGGGAAGGAAGATCCCCCCACGTGGTTGTAGAGGCTGAGGTATCCGCAAATCCTTCTTGTTGTCCTCTTCTACCCGAAATAGCTCCAGTGAATCCTTCTTCTTCTTCTTCACCAATATTACTAGGACCAGCGGTATGGCCACCGATGGCTTCTCCGCCGCGGAATCCTTCTTCTTCACCGATATTGCTGGGTCCTGCGGTATGACCACCGATCGCTTCACCCCCACGGAAGCCCGAAATATTTTTGGACAGGGCGATTAAGGCAATCAGGAGAGCAAAAAATATAAACACTGTTGCCAATGGACGCATTCTATTCTTATAAGAGGATTATACATTGCTTATAAGAATAGTTTTTTGTATTTTTACTTGTAACGAAAGAGGATTGTTTAACCCGTAGCAAAGCGAAGGGTCCAGGCTTTCGCGTCCGCTTCATACTGGGTCTTACTGCGCTTGTACTGTTGGGCTATTTCAGGCATAAAAGGATCATCTGGATTTGGGTCTGTAAGAAGACTAGTAATACTTAAGAGAACTTTACCAATCGTTAAGGCAGGTGACCATTGATTTTTTAAGATATCTAAACATATCAATCCTGTGGAATTAATGTTGGGGTGATAGATCTTGGTTGTGAACTGTACGTGAGGGGGTTTGAAGGGATAATCTACCGGAAACTGTATGCGGAGCTTGAAAACACCTCCCGAGTAGGGCGAATCCGATGGTCCCATGATCATCCCCTCCCATTTGAACATATCATCCCCTTCCGGACCAGCACTACAGTTGGCTGGGGGATCGTTTTTGAGTTCATTTAATTCTTTTTGAATACGCCGTAATGCCATCTTGGAATCTACAAAGGTATGGTGTTTGGAGTTTAGGTTTTTTATTTTCAATTTTAAAAAGCTATGGTAGAATGGCCAGCGTACTTCCTCTTTTAGCCGAATTTCTCGGTACCTTTTTACTCGTTTTATCCATCATTGCTTCGGGTGGTAATGCGTTCGTTATCGGTGGTACTTTAGCCTTAGTCGTTTTACTCATCGGTAGTCTAAGCGGAGCCCATGTGAACCCTGCCGTCAGTTTAGCCATGTTTATCCGTGGGGCCTTGACCCAACAAGAATTAGCTTCTTACATTGTGGCCCAAGCCTTGGGTGGTGCGGCTTCGGTCTATGCTTTTAATGCTTTTGCTTAGAAAGTAGGCTTGGTCTAACTAACGGTATCTTACCCATAAGACAGCTCCTAAGGTTAGAATTAAGGCCACAGGAATACCTATTTCATTTACCCTAGTTGACATATTTTGGAACGGTTCTACCTTCAAAATAGGCAAACTACAATCTTCCCCCTGATGGTTTTCTTTCTTGGATCCATCGGGACAAAAAGTAGCATTCTCCATTTGTTTATCATAATCTTCTTTGGTTAACCATTTATCAAAGACAAAACGTTTTTGGTGGGGTCTTCCCCCTCGCATTTGGATATCCCCAGGAAACGCCGATCGAATCATTTCCTTACCGTCCACATTACGGAGTCTTCCAAAAAAATCGCCCACGGGCAGTTCGACCTCCTTACACTGGACGTAACCGGATCCGAACGCGGAATTCAGGATGGGAATAGGATTCAAGGCGTCACGCGTATCCTCCATGATTCCTGGTGCTAACCCCCGAAGGTTAGGCATACCCAAACGTTGGAGAGCTTGTTTCACTCTATTGCCAAAAATGTTTCCTTCAGGAATACCATTCACGTACACCCACATATCCGCACCGTTGCTACAGCGTGTGCTTGTCTTGGTGAAATAATTGACTCCCATGGGGAAAGGTTTGAAGCCCATATTTCGGGTAATACCTGTACTGGGTGCTCCGAAACCAATCTGATCCGCGTAGAAGGCTACCCCTTGAACCGCCGATGCTACGTCGTCTAAACGGTTTCCTCGTCGTACGCCCACTTGATCGGGGAACGGCATTTCATCCGCAAAGCTGTAGGGCGGGGGACTATTATCAACGGATTGGGATGCGTCTTGTACTGGAAGAATACTCGTTCTTTTTTCGGTACCCATGGGTTGAGCCATCCTCTATCTACCTAAACTATACTTATGATATTTCTACTAAATGAGCTCACCGATTCCACTTACTGTAGCGATACCCACCATGCGTCGCTGGAAAGGGTTTTTAGAGAAAAGCCTTCCCACGTTTCTGGAAAATCCGTATGTTACTTATGTACTGATCTGTGATGAAACCGGAGAAGATAAGAAACAGATAGAAGCTTCCAAATATGCGAAGCATCCTAAATTAATTCTTCATCAGAATCCTCAACGTCTAGGTATGTACGCCAATAAACGTCGCTGTGTGGAACTCGCGCCTACCGATTGGGTAGCGGTCCTGGATTCCGATAATATTTTCCCCGAAGCGTTTTTTGAAACTTTATTTGAAGTGTGGAAAGACGAAGGCGCCGATACCAAAACGGTGTACGCGTCGAGCGAGATTATCCGTGTCTTTTTGAAAACTGGTGAATCCGAAGAACGAACGGGTCATTTTTCGGGAACACGGGTGACCAAAGCGAACTGGAACCAAATCTTACAGACGAAAGCGTGGAATTTCTTACTCAACGATGGGAATTGGATAGGCCATAAATCGGTTTTAGAAGCCTGGCCGCCGTTACCAGAAGAACAAGTCAGAGCCACGGATTCTTTACGTATTGTGCGCAATTTAATTCTGAAAGGATTCACCTATTACATTGTACCTAGCCTTCGTTACATTCACACGGTCCACGATGACTCGGAATGGATAAAGACGGAACAAGAAAGTAGTTATTTATTGGCCACTACCCCATGGAAAATCTAGCTGCGTAAAAAATAAACTATTAAATTTGAATTCAAAGGTAGCAACCCTTAAGTAAAGATGTCTCTCTTATTATTTCCAGGCTTACAAAGACAACCTTCCAACCAGTTTTCAGAAGAAGAACTATCTTGGTTTAACGATAAAACCCAAGACAGTTGTGAAGAGTCTTCAGAAGGAATCTGTCCTGGTTGTAAGGTTGTTGTAGAAAAAAACGATGACGATGATATTATCGTCTGTCACGATTGCGGTACTATTCTGGAACGGGTTATTGATTCTACCGCCGAATACCGATTCTTCGGTTCCGAGGATCGCTCCAGTAATGATCCTTGCCGCGTAGGAGCTCCCATTGATCACCGTTTTCCCTCCTCTACGCTCGGCACCATCATTCTCAATCGTTCATCCGGTGGCCCTGCGTCCGCGGGCAAAGCGATGGCGCGCATTCGTCGTTACCATATCTGGAACATGATTCCCTATAAAGAACGTTCTCTACTCCAGGTGTTTGAACAATTTGCCCTGACCGCTACCAATTTCGGCATCAACACCCGCGCTATCGATATGGCCAAACAACTCTACATCCAGCTTGTGGAACACTGCGATCGTCGCGGTATGTCGCGTAACTGCGTAGTGGCGAGCTCGGTGTATGCGGGGTTAAAGATGGTAGGGGAACCCCGAAAACCCAAAGAAATTGCGGATATGTTCCATTTAACCACCGCCCAGTTTACCAAATCCTATAAATACTTCCAGGAAGTCCTAGCCTTAGCACGCCAACGCGGGCAAATTGCGGACACCCTGGCTCCGGCGAATCAAGCCAGTACGCGCGCATCGGATTATGTTACACATCCCCTCAGTAAGCTACCCGTGAATCGTGGTCATTATGCGGATCTTCAGTTTGCCGCCATCCAAGTCGCCAATAAAGCAGAAGATATTCTGATTAGTCCAGAAAATATGCCACCTAGTCTTGCGGCAGGTGTATTAGCCTTTGTATTACAACGTTCGGGTTATGAAGATATTCCCTTATCCCGTATAGCTTCGGTATGTAATGTCAGTGAAGGAACATTAGCCAAATGTTTAAAACGCTTAGATTCCGCCGGCGATAAACTATGGCCCATAGAATAGAATGGGACAAGCCCAATCAGGAGCTTTACAATCAGCGAATATTCTTTCCAGAGAAGAAATTTTAAAACGTACGCAAGGCGGTAAATTATTAATCGGAGAAATTTTTTCATGGATGGTCAACCAAGCGGATATTAAAGAATTCTACCTACTCGCGAATCCGGATCATTGTCGCAAATATATTTTTGTTACCGCCAATGCGCTACAAAGTCTCTTTCGTAAAGTTCAATTAGAACCCAGAGAAGGAGAAAAAGGAACCATATATCTTCAGCATGTGGATGCGTTAGTCAATCCTAAGGATCAGCAACAAAAGAAAGCTCACGAATTTCTTTGTCTGAAGCTCGCCTTTTTTTACGTTCGCATTTTCCAAATTTTTGCGGCACTCACCTTTTCCGTTATCGATAACGATACGGGCTCAACGGGCTATCAATTATTGGGTAAACAACAAGCAGTTCCTCTTCTAGGAAATCAGGGGCCAGGACAAAGGGGTGGAAAAATACCCAGTAATATCCCTTTACCTAGGGATCTAGAACCTCTTCGTTATATTCTCGATACAACGGAGACTTCCTTAAAAACCAATAGATTTGATTTAGGCGATACCAATATTGTCATCACCGTGAATCCCGATAAATCTTACCACGAGTTTGATTATCAATTTCGGGGCGGAGAATTATTCGGAGGGAGACAAATTATCATCAACGGATTAATCCAAGTGAATTCTTCCAGCGACAAAAGCCGACTCGACGTTTTATTAGGCGAAATATCCTGCTCATTGGATGAGAATAAGATACTGGTCGATAGAAAATCTTTCTCCTTCGCTTACGATACAGTAGATAAAGCGTATGTCTCTAAAGGTGATAATCCTATAGAAAAAGTATTAGATGATTATCTTATGAATGAAGTATATCAAAAAATAATAAAGAAAGTGTTTGGGAAAGTAAACGTGAAAAAAAATACCGATTATTTTGGTTTTAGTAAGGAATCTCCTAAATTACAAGAATTTGAACGGGCCGTCAGCGGTGTCAAGGAAGGCTTACATACCCAAATTTTATTAGGAGCCTTCAACCAGCAACCCAAAGCGCATTGTATTGCGCGTTCCTTACAATTGTTATCGGAATCCGGTATTCAATCCCAGTTTCCCTCCGAAGTCTACAGTTCTATCTGTAAAACCAAGTTTTTAACAGAATCCAAATCCTTACCTCCTGCGGAAAGAGAAATTACTTCTGAAGTGGGTATTTACGCGTTAGCTCAACTCTTCTATGATACTTTACAAGAAGCTACACCGATTATTGGAGAAAAAACAAAAGAACAACAAAAGGAATTTTTAGCCAAAATGAAGTTTGTCTTTGAGGAAAAAAAGGATGAACAAATACAAAGTTTAGATAAAATTAAGAATAAATTACCCAGTGCTATTTGTGATGCCAAAACTATAGATCATTCGTTAAAGATTACTAATCGTGATCTTATCCGTCAAGTACGAAATGAAGTGAGAGGAATGATCGATATTCAAATTGCCCATACGGCGAATGTTGTTCTCTTATTAAAGAAATTGTTCCTTTTACCAGTTCAACCTGGAAAATCTTTACAGATTCATCCGAATGTGAAAAAATACGGTATTGAAGAAGTGAATCGTATTGCGGCAGAAGCTCGTGCTCTACTGATTAAATACTATGAACAATGCGAGGTCCGCTACCGTGTGGGGGCCAACTTGATTGCCAAAAGTAAATCTCTGGTCACTGTAGTATGAGAGTCTCTCTTTTGACCTTAAATGTGGATGGCTTGAAAATGTCACCCTCCATCCGACAAGAAAGTATTTTTGAAAAGAATCCTGATCTCTACGTGGAATTTACCCAAGAAGATGCGCGGGATCCGAAGGAAAAAGTGGCTCTCCGAAACGGTTCGGTCAAACAAAATGGCTCCATTGTTGAAGTACCTAGAGAATATACCTTTGAAGAAGTCGAGAGTTTAAATCCAACTGCGAAGTCTCAAAATATTATCACGAAACTCTTCAGCAGAGTTCAACCGGCCGAACTCGTGAAAGGCTCTATTCCTGTAAAAATCAAGGAGTCCTTCAAGGGGAGCTTAGCCTTCGCGGGGCAAAAGTTGTTCACGGGGTATTCCAAAGGGGCCGTCTACATCTACGTCAAATTCCCGATGGGGACCAGTTATTTGTTCATCAACTGTCATTTACCCATTAATACCAAGAAAAACAACTATGGTTATAACTATCGTAAGAGTATATTTGAACAATTACTGAGCAGTATTACGCAAAAGTTCAGCTCGGATCCGAATCTTTTAGTCGTCGTCGGCGGTGATTTAAATTTTCGTTATCTGAATCAACAAGATCAATTAAATACCGCTCTTCAAAGCAGTCCTATTCTTTCCGAGTACACCGAATTTCCCTATTTATCGGGTAGCGAGAAAGCCTACACCTGTAAATTCAAATACGAATCCTCCGAGGAATGCCGTTTGACACCCTTTGGACAAAATGGAAAGAATACCAGCTGTCGTGATGAAGATAGAGAACCGAGTCGTTGTGATCGTTTCTTATACAAGGGGATGAACAAACCTACGGTGGAAGCGCAATACGTGGACGTTTTATTGGACGAGTCCGATCACAATGCGGTGTTTTTAACCTTCTCTACCCCCAAACCCTTGGACAGAAAGAATAGCTTAAGCAACATTGGAAATTTTACGAATGTGGTCAACAATGGAACGAATGTAGAATCTGTAGCGAGTGATCCTGCGAGCAGACCGTCAACCCCCAGCATGATGGGTGGAGGGAAAAAATATGACACGAATAAACACCAAGAACGTGTAAAAAATATAATCATGTCAGGACGTCTTAAAACAAAAAAAACAACGCGGTCCAAAAAAGGAACCCGTTTCAATACCACAGCCAAAGTGCGAAGTTTTCTTGTTGCTCAACCACCCCAACAATATAAAAACACAAATGTAGACACTCCTCTTTCCTATAAAACATTACCTCGTAAAAAAAATGTTCCCGCAATAAAGAATACCCGAAAACATTACTTTAAGGCCCTCGAAAAGCTGGATAAATATCGTTCAAAAATAGGGACCCTACAAAAGTATCTTGCGGTAGAAACCAGAAAATTAAAAGCACTCGCTCCACTGCGTCAAACAAAACAAAGAAAAAAACGAGTAGGATACTTAAAAGACTATAAAAATAAAAATCAACGGAATTTAGATTATTACAGAGCTAAGCTTTCCAAGTTAGAACGGGCACTAAATACGCCCTCCTCCCAATAAACGGAGAACCATATGGATAGTGGAATCTTTTTGAATATTATAATCGGCTACCGTTCTTTCATTTAACAACTGCTTACCCGCAAAGATAAGCCGCTGTTGATCTACAGGAATGCCTTCTTTATCCGCTATTTTTTGTTTCACCGCTTCAATGGTATCGCTAGCTTCCACATCCACCACCATCACCTTATTCGTGAGCGTCTTAATCTGGATTTGCATGTTAAGTTTCTGCCTTAGAGTTTGAAGAAAATGAACCGTCAATTTTACTTCTTCAATTTTTTTGGTTGTCTAAATAAAAGTAAAAGAAAAAAGGTAGATGATCGCTTGTCTTTTCTGTCTAGAAGATGTAAAAGCGAACGAGGAATATATAAACCCTATCGGCTGTAATTGCCAATATAAGGTTCATGGCCCTTGTCTCCAAACCTGGTTTGAGGAAAAGAATCAGTATGAATGTCCTATCTGTCACGCGGTAAGCATTCCTAATCCAGCGCAATTACGACCTATACAATTTGTTATTGTGGAAAGGAGAGCTGGTTTTTCAGAAGTGGATATGGGTACGCAGAGATGTTTAGGATTTTGTTGTCTTTCTTTGCTCTTAACAGTGTTAGTCATTAATATTATTAGTATGTCCTGTTGTCCCTTTCATTAAGGGAGTGTCCCTTTCATTAAGGGAGTGTCCGTTGCATTAAATACTGCTCCATAAGCTGGATTTCCTGTTTCTGGGTATTGATGATGGAATCCAGTAAGGGTTGAATGGTATTGTCTTTGGATCGGAGTTGCTTACTCATCGTGATCGCCATGGAATGGTGCGGAATCATTCCACGGAGAAACTGGGTTTGGTCGACAAACGCCTGGGTTCGAATCGCCACAAAGAAACCTAACACCAAGAGCAATCCTACAAGAGTTCCTTTACCGTAACCGTACCATAGACCCATAAACAACAACATCCAGCCTGTCATGAGTCCCACCATATAGACATCATTGAGACTCAGATACATATCGGATACCTTATCCACCCATACATTCATCGTACTCAAAAACCCTGCGAGGATCATCATCATGCTCATCTCAAGAAAATGAGTAAAGTGGTTCATCTACTATAGGTTGTACTAAAGTATTGAGGATACCCATCAACTGACCAAGAATAAAGAGCTCCATACGTATTTTTCGTATTTGATTTACGCTCACATGATGTTTTTTAGCCATTTCTTTCATGGGTGAAGGTTTGAGAGGGGAGGTTAAATGATCCTGCCATTGCGGTCCATACCGTATTTGAAAAATCTGGATAAAGTCCTCTATGATTTCAAACCTCTGTGCTTGGGTTATACGCATTACCTATTTATCGTGTAGGATTCTTAAGATCTATAGTATAAAATAGGGCTTCATTTTAAAAAATCCGCCTGGATTGTAATTATAACAGTACCATGAATAACTTGTATCTTTCCACCACCCTGTTTTAGGATCATGAGGAAGATTTCCATCCATGAGGACAATATCGTATTTACAGGAATCCACAAGAGTTTCTACCGCCAACCGTTGAACGGACTCTGGAACTTCAGCGGATCCTGGCACTATCCATAAGAGCTCTCCCAACTTCAAACCCGATGGAACAGTTACATGATGTAAATCCGTTATACAGAGCATTACGCAATGTCCTTTATAATTGTAGGAATACAGTTCAGAATCTTCCGAAAGCTGATAGGGGAGATTGGCGACAAAGTTGCGTAAGGGAAGAAAGTCGGCATGACCGAATCTCTGGATAGGAACACGGAGAGCAATATTTTCCTTGCCCAAATGCTCAATATTCATCCTGGAAGATACACGTCTTCTCGCAATATAGTGACTATACCAAACGGGAGGAAGTTTCAACAGAGGAAATCCCTCCTTAAGAAAAAAATGAACGAGTCTTTCTTTAGGAAGAATATATCTTCCCAGTTCACGGATCATGGCATTCGTTAGTCCTTTTCTTCTATACTCTTGATGAACGCATAAATAATCAATCAGTCCTCCCTGTTGAATAATTTCGTTCGGAAATTTGAGAGCTCCTAAGGGTTTACTGACGCAACTGCCCACGAGTAAACCGTCTAACGTTTTTACTCCCACACCGACCCAATCATCCAAGAGAAATCCTCGCTTGATGCGTTCTTTGGTGAGAGTCATTCTGGATCCCGAAAACGGATTAAAATGTTTGCGTAGGAACAGTTCCAGTTCGTCGGCTAAACCAGCAGAAAGCACCACAAAGGACAATCCTGCGGGTAAGGACCCCTCGTTGGCGATACTCCATAGATTCTCTTTACAAAGTCCATAGGGGGTTGGAATACAGGGATTCATGGTATCGATACATTGTAACCACGTAGGCCCTGGGGATGAGCTCCAAAAGGACATACCTGTTTGGAACCTAGTAAAAATGAATCTAACCTAAACTCACCGTAAGGTAGATAGACAATGGATTCCAAAACACAAACAGAAGCACAAACCAAGAAAAAACCTAGTCGTTGCGAACACGAAGGGTGTAAGAAAAAAATCGGGCTAACGGATTTTCCCTGTAAGTGTGGGCATCATTACTGTAAACAACACCGTATTTGTGAAGCCCATCAATGTACTTTTGACTTCTTCAAAGAAGGGCAACAACAGCTGCTAAAATATATGAGCTCACCCGTGATAGGTCCTAAAGTGATGGTGATTTAAACGGGACGCACAGTAATAGATTAGAAATATGTACAATCCCTTTACCGACAATACCTCTATCCATATTCGTTTAACGCGCAATGAGAATGCTGATCAAGATGATCGTATTGTCATTCGTTATGAAGATGATGATTATTATCAAGTCTATTACCGTGATGGTTTATTACGCAAAGGTACTTTTTTTTGTACAATACTTCGACAAGATGAATTAGAAAAATACTTAGAAAGTCTTATGCGTCTTTTGGCACTAGATCGTGATCCCTTTGACAGTTTCCAACTCATGATGCCTTGTTATCCGACCTTCATGTACAAGCCTGAAGATTTAAAAAAGAAAAGTATTCGGTCCTTAATTCAAGAAATGGTACCCCTTTTACATACCGCCATGAAAATACACCAATAAATAGTTAAGCATTCGCTAAATAATTGGCCACGATTGTGGGTGACCATCTTCCCATCAGCTGCGTATGACGAGGGGAAAACCACGCTAATTCATCTTTTTCTCTCTTATCCTTGCGCATACGAGCCCAGGCTTTGGGATGCTCGTGTAACCACGCAAACTCGTTCGCCGCGGCCTGAATTTCCTGCGGAGTGACAAAGGCTTGAAAGACATGGTATTGGAAAAAATGATTTTTGGGATAATCGGGTTCTTGGCTTTGTAAGACTTGTCCTGTATGATGAAGATTCAAAATAGTTTTTATTTTGGCTTCTTCTTCCACTTCGCGTTGAACATTTTCTTCTAAGAGCTTTAATACCGGTATTTTGGGGTTCGTATCTTTACCTTCCATTTGACCTTTGGGCGGTTCCCAGCTTTTTCGTTTGGGATCCGCTCCGTATTTCTTCACGACCAAAAAGCGTTGCTTATGAAACGGCACGCCTGCTTCGTGGAGAAAACAGCAGGCTCGGAGGTAAACACGCCAGCCTTCCGTAGGGTGTTCTACGTAAAAGTAGCGCTTGTGGGGCGCAAAAGCGAGCTGGGCGGCGCCGCGTAAAAGGCCTGGTTGGAACACGTCAAAAATTGCCGAAGGTGATGTTTGCGATTGCGCTTGTTTAGCAACGTCTAGAATGGGTACCTCACTTTTCATGAGTTAATAACTCTAACTTAATTCTTGAAAAGTATTTAGGGATGACAGCTCCGCCGAAGGCCAAGCGCTCCCTATGGGTCGGCCTCTCAGCTGGCACATACAGCCCCTTAGAAGTAAAACTTCTAAGGATGACGGAAAAAAAGAAGATACGAGTATTCAAAGCCTATACTCACTAAATCGACCGAATTCACATAGGTCCACCCCGCCGCTTGACCATCTTTGACGATTTGTTCAATGGTAGGCATTTGGAGAGTATGTTTTTGGCGGCGCACGTTACCGTCTTTGAATTTAAAGGTTTCACGGAATTCCGCCGCAGGATCTATAAGATCAAATTTAGCGGAATAGTTGAATTTATCAAAGACAACATTGCTTTCGGTAACCCGTTTTTTAGAGTACTTTTGTAAAGAAAATCCTACCCACGGAGCGGACGATTCTAACATCGGGTCAAACTTGTATTTATTTACGACTTCAATGGCGATTTCTCCTCCGGGTTTGACCCAGAGGTATAGATTGCGGAAAAATGCTTCTTTGTCCGGTAAATAATATAGAGTAAAATAATAACAACAGGCATGGGTAATTTCTCCTCCTGATAAAGCACTCGGATTCATGAGATCCGCTTTGCGGTAGTCAATGGTGAGAACGCCAGGATTATGTTTCTTGGCCTGGGCCAACATCGCTTCCGATTTATCTACCGCCAGAATCCTGCCCACCTTCATTTTATTGAGAGCAGCCAAGGCTGCTCCTGTACCACAGCCCGCATCCAAGACGGTCATTTGTTCAGCCTTCCATCCTTTCTTTTGCCATTCTTGAAGAGTAATAGCGACTTTAGCGGCCGTTCGGGTAGCTTGTTGGGATAATTGATCATAGACCGAAGCATAGAACTCGTCGTAGAGATCCTCGTTCGTTTTGTAGACAGCGGATTCGTCTATATCCGTAAAGCCTTCTGTAAAGCCTTCGCGTTGGTTAGAAGCTGTAAAGCCTTCGCGTTGGGGATACATTCCTGGAGCGATGAGCATCGGTTGAAAACGTTGATTATAGATTTGGACAACATAGCTTATCGCTGCTAGTACGAGTAACAGCAATAATACATTGGATAAGTTGGCTTCAATAGGCATCTGCTCTATCTAGTGTCTATATGTCTTCGTTCTTTTTCGGCGGCATGTTTTTCCTCTACTGCTTTTGCTACAGCCTGATTTATGAAGTTTAATATCCTTACATAAGTCATGATAATTTGTTTTATTTAAGAGTTCTAACTGTTCTTCAATATGCTTTCGTGTTCGCCAGAGAGCTTTATGACTTTCCACCTTGGAAGACCAAGTGGTGTTCGTATAAAAGGAAGTGGTTTCTTTCCAGGCTTTTCGCCATTCGGGAAAGGGCAATATATCAGGTAGAATCTTCCAGAATTGACAAAGATAATTGAAACGACATTCGGGTGTAATATAGTTCCACTTAAGCATAGCTCTTTCATCCTTAGGATCGAGTGTTTCTAAGGGAGGCGCATCAGGAAGAGGAGTGGATTTTTCTCTGGAGTAGGGATGATTTTCCACAACAGAAAAGAGAAACTCCCATCCAGGAAAATCGGTTTTGGTACAGCCATACTGGAGGCGTTGGGTATAGATGGCTTTGACTTCCGAAAAAGGCGGATCAGGGGGAATATGTTGTCCCTGCGACCGAAGCTTTTTATTCACTAAATTATGAATTTTATAGAGCCATTTACTCAAACTTTCCTGGGAACGAAGATCAATCGGTAAGACATCGTAATGTTCGATTAAGTTCGCGCGGCAGTATTTACAGGGGAGAACAAAAGGTAAAATCGCAAAAAACTTTTGAAAGGCTTCTTTATCTTTTTGGGGGTTATAAGCAAAGCTGATTAAATGTAGTAAGCGCCATCCTGACGGTCCCCAGAAACGGGTGTCCATTTTAAATATCCTTGATATTTAAAATGGCTAGGCCTTTTAAATTATCTTATAATTTAAAATGGCTATTGTATAATGATTCACAGAGTCTATCCTGATCCAAAGACGGACATCGACAGAGGGGCCAAATAGGGTCTTACCGTTCCAGTATCATAAGATTGTTCAGCCTTACATTTGACGACTTGCGGTGGGCAGACGGGACGAGGGCATGGGGCCGGAGGAGGACACTTCGT
>JACCDW010542968.1_pt1 | contig 16708 bp, 15 predicted proteins | sample 7449781 | NCBI WGS metagenome assembly JACCDW01 (sample SAMN15323449, study PRJNA562643) | freshwater metagenome | isolation source: river surface water | place: USA:Blue River Watershed | collected 2017-08-18
AAAAATTATTTATTTATTATCGTTGTTGTAATTTTAGTTATAGTTTTAATAGTTCTTTATTTTATGTCAAATGAATTAAGAAAAAATAAAAACAAAGTAAATATTATCGAAAGTGATCTTAATTCTTTAAGAGAAAGAGTTAGTGCTCTTTCCACAAAAGTGACATCTATTGAATCTATACCTCAACAAACTGAACCTCGATTAAATGATCTTTTACCTTATTTAAGAAGTGTTGTTGAAGAAGATAATGATGAAGACGATGAAGATGACGACGATGAAGACGACGAGGATGATGAGGATGATGAAGATGAGGATGAGGATGAGGATGAAGATGAGGATGAGGACGATGATGAAGACGAAGACGAGGATGAAGACGAGGATGAAGAGGAAGAAGATGAAGATGAAGAGGAAGATGAAGATGAGGAAGATGAAGACGAAGAAGAGGAAGACGAAGATGAAGAAGAGGAAACAAAAAGCTCAGAAGAGGAGGAAAAAGTAGAAGAAGTAGAAGATGATGAAGAATCAGTAGAGGAAGTAGAACAAATAAAGAAAATTGATTTTGAAATGAAAAAAGAGGAAGAGAATTTAAAGACAGTAAAAATTATAAAGGAGGATTATGTAGAACCTGAACCTAAAAAGGAAGTATCACCTTTAATTATTGAAACTGAAATTAAAAAGATTCATATTCAAGAACCTGAAGTCGAGGAAGTTCAAGAAGAGGAAGAAGAAAAACCTAAAGTAGTTGAAAAAACAAAATCAAGAAGTAGAAATACTAGAACAACAATGCCTCATAGAATTCGTAGTAGTAGATAAATAGATAATTTTTAATTAATATTTTTAAATATATATAATATTAAATATAAATTTATATTATATAAAAAAAATAAAAATAATTTTGAATTTAAAGAAAATAAATTGGAAAAAAAATACCATATAAATGTATAAGAGATAATATGAATTCAACTCCTGGAAAATATGATAAAACTTCAAATAATAAATATTTTCAATGTCCTGCCTTGATGAGTGATGGTAGAATCTTTACTGATTATCGTGGTTCAACTTATGTAAATGACATGATTCGTTTTTCAAATAATATTCCCAGTTCTTATGATTACAGACAATTTTTAATACATAATGGAAATAATATTATGAAAGTAAATACCATGTATACTGATAAAAAAGCAGGATGCTCTGGTTTAAACGGTGTTTATATTCCTAATCAAACTATTTGCCAAGTAAATACTTTAAATAGTAAATGCCAAGATGTTAATCCTAATGGTATTGGATTAACTAATATGGTTCCTCCTAATAGTGCACCTCAATTAGGTATGGAAGGAAATATCATGGGTCATCAATGTGGAAGAAGTTTTGCAGAAGCTGCTCCTTTAACTCCTCAATTTGATCGCCAAATTTATTCTAGATTCTAAAAAGATTAAAACGTAAAAATATAAAAAAAATGAATATTTTTTAGATAAAAATTAATTTACAATCAACTAAATTAATTAAAGTTTATTTAAGACGTAAAAGATGTTTAGTATACAACAATCGGAAGCTGATTTATTATCTAGACGTTCGCGTTTAGTAAATGAAATCAAGGAAATTGATACTCAAATAAAACAATTAAAACTACAAAAAAAGAAGAAATCTGAAACTGAATCAGCATCTGCTTCAGCAGGAGCTTCGAATTCAACAATTTTTGATTCTCCAAATGCAATTTTAGATATGTTTTTTGGAAATGGAACAAATGATTCTATTTTATCAGCACCAAGTCGTTCTTCTTCATCAGCAGCTGCATCTGCGGCATCAGCTGGAAGAGAGTATAAGAAACTTGAGGATTTGACTAAAGAACAATTAAAGGAATGCTTAAGACATATTGATGTATCTTTTAAAACAAGTGATTCAAAAGATGATTTAATGCAAAAAATTAGAACTGCTTCGAAAGTAAATAATTGTTTAGATTTTATGAATCAAAAAGGTAGTGCTTCAGCTGCTGCGGCATCAAACCTTTCTTCATCAACTTCAAATAATACTCGAGATGAATCGAGAAAAAGTACAAAAGTTGAACAAAGTACAAATAAAAAAGTAGCTTCTAAAAAAGAAGAAAAATCAGAACGTATAACTTCCATTGAGGATTGTAAGAAAGGCATTTTACAAGAGTTTATGACTAGAAATGATATTAAATATAAATCAAGTGATAATAAGGATGATTTAATCCAAAAAATCCGTGATGAGAACAAAGTTCGAGCTTGTTTAGATTATGTTAATCATTAACAGAATTATTTTAAGTACTAATTAATTAATTAATTTAGAACGTAAATTAATTATTTTATAAAAAATATGAAAAATCAGAATTAAGATATATAAAAGTGAAGATTTATTTGAAAAGTATCAAGTAAAAATGAGACGTTTTCTAATGCATCATGATGTATCGGGAAATCCATTTACAATTGATAATTATGTGAAGTATGTTTCGAGTAAAAGGGATTATGAAAATAATCTTTTGAGTGAAAGATTTGATGAAATGAGATTTAATGATGAAAGTGTTTTATTTTCAAACAGATATGATGAAACAGTTTATAGTGTAGAATCGATTTATAGAATTGGAACAGAGGATTATGAAGCTGATATTGATACCGTAAGATTGATTCTTGCAAAAATCACAAATCCGATAGAATTAAAAAATATATTTGAGGAAGTTTTTAATAGTGAGAATGATAGATATGAAGTTGGTGTTCATTTGGCTGATTCAAAATGGCCAGAATATCAATTTACATTTTATATTGAAAAACTATTTGCAAACACACTTTTTTCGGATGATTATATAATACAAATTTGTAATTTTTCAATTCATCGTTTGTTATATAATTACAATAAAAATTTAGTGACAAAAGAAGATTTAGTTATTTTTATTAAAAATAATGTATCTATAATTTTAAATTCAATTGATGATGAAATTATCAAAGAAATTAAATCTAAGAATTTGTTAATTTCTTTGTCTGAAATATTAGCAAATGAACTTTGTTCAAGTCCAGAATATATTTTGGAGATGTTTGAGATATTGTATAAAAATCAAGGAGTTAGTTTGTTTTTGCATCATGCAATTATATTTAATAATTATTTGATTAAATTTTTTAATATTAATGGATTTTATGAGACAAAGCGATTGGGTGAATCAAATATACCTTTTACTATAGAATATATAAATAGATTTAGAAGTATTATGACAAATCAATTGACTGCTGAAAATTATGGGGAGTTACAAATTATGATGGAAGATAAAATTAATCGAAAGATATCTGAACATCCATTTTACAAATCTATAATTCCTAAAAATTATGAAAATTTTCAATCATTAATGGGATATTATGGTTTAGATTATACTTATTTTCAAACTTATTTAAAAATTGTTGAACACAAATTGATTCAAGGAACAAATCTTTTGCAAGATTTTAGTATGGAAGAGTAAATATTGTTTTTTCTAAATCTAAAATTAAATTATAATTTATAAAAATTGAACTTAAAGAAAAAAATATGGATTTAAAAAAATAAAGATAAATAAATATAAAAAGAATAAAAATGGAGGAATATAAGAAGTATGAAAATAAAGATGAACTATGTGTGACAATAATTGCATTTGGATTAACATCTGAAAAATTAGTGGAGAACTTAGAACAAACATTAGAAAGTTGTAATAAAATATCGAATGGTAAAAAAAAGAATTCATTATCAAATAGTGTATATTCATTAAAAGAAAAGATAATAAATAGTTATGAAATAAATGATAAAATAAATTCAATCTTTTTTTTAAGTATGGAGGAAAATGTAAAGGGTGAATATAAATTAAAGGAGTCGGAGATTAAAGTATTAAATGAATATGGTTTTAAAAATTATATTTATAGGAATGATATGCGTTTTCCAATTGATGAATTAATTGATATATTTACAAATTTTGATTTTTTGCAAATTATACAATTAAATCAATTAAATCTTAAACATATGAAAATGAATCGTTATAAACAAAAAGAATGTATGAATATGAAAGTGACCAATGATTCACAGGTTATTGAAACGATGGAAAGGATTCGAAAAGAACAAAATTTAAAAGATCAGAAAATAATAATTTATGGACAGTCACAAATATTGAATCAATTAAAGACGAATAAGCAAAGTGCAAAAAATATTATATTAAAAGATGAAAATATGACAAGAGAGGAGATATGGAAATTAAATGAAGATGAGAAGATGAAAGATAATTTGAGATATTTGGAGGAGAAGTTAGAAGAAATAAAGAATGAGAAAAATATAGATTTGTATGTATTTGGTAGAATTAAAAAGGAAATAGCTGAACATATAGAAAATTATATGTTAAAAGAATTATTCATTGAAGAAAGAAAGATAGAAATATTGAAAACATGTGTAAGTGAAGAGACATTAAATTTTAAAATTATTCCGATTCGTTCATTGGAAAATGGGGATATTGGACAAGAATTTATAGAAAAATATAATGGATTAATGGGTTTAAAATATTATTGTTAAATTAAAATAAGAATATTTTTTTATTTTATAAATTAGGGAGATTTTAATTAATAAAATATGGATAATATAAATTCAAAGGAAGAAGAAGAAGAAAATAGTCCAGTTTCAATAAATTCTTTAACAATAGAACATCGTATGAATAGTAATGAAACAGAATATAAATATCCAATAATGGAGTTAACTAATTTAGAGAATGATTCATCAGTATCACAACAATCGAATAATGAAAATCAAGAAGTTAGAACATCAAATATATCAGATGAGTTAATTATAGGAAATGTTGAAGAAGAAAATAATGTAAACTCAACAATTAATGTAATTCAAGGAGAGAATATTCCAGAAGTAGTAGCTCAACCATTAAATTTTACAAATATACCAATAACAATAGAACAATATTTGCAAAATCGTATGATAACAGAGACATTAGGAAGACAAAATAATACAAATCAAAATAATGAGGAAGAGGAAGTGGAAAAATATTATATTTGTAAATGTATTCCAATAAATAAAGAATCATCATGTCCAGATAAAACATATGAAATTTGTAATTGTATATGTTGTCCTTTAAATGTGGGTTGTAAAATATGTGTATTTGGAACTATTTCTATTTGTTTAATGGGTACTTTGGTAGAAAAAATGTTTTGTCCAAATTTAGCAAAGACATTGTTTGGTATAAATGATTATATTTGTACAAGATGTCCTTTATCAATATTAGAATTATGTGTATCAAATGACAATGAGAATAATACAAATAATACGAATAATGAGAATAACAATGAAAATAATACAAATAATGAAAACAATACAAATAATGAGATAATAAGATAAAAAATTATAAATATTTTTTTTAATAAATTAATTTAAAGAATTAAATAAATTAAATAAATTAAAAAATTTAAGCCATGTAAATATACACATTCGGCTTTTCTCTGTGTCTTTCAAGATACTCTTTCTCAATCAGAGCTTCAATTCTCTTCTTAATAATCTTAGGTTCAGGATTGAACATACGAAGTTGATTAATAACATCAACAATGAGAGAACCATGTTCATAAGTCTTTTTGATCTTCATAATACGAACAATAGCAGCCTCAATCTGATGAGTTCGGTCTTCCTGGACAGTTTCCTGAACATTGCGCTCCTCGAAAGGAGGACAAGGGACAGGTACAATGCGCCGAGGGAAAGTAAAATTAAAGTTGAAAGTGAAAACATCACTGTCCTGAATTTCCTCAGGATGACCAGTCTTATTCAAAATCTTGATTTTGCGACAAGCCATAGAATGGAGTGCACGCTTAACAAAGTCCTTCGAGATGTGAGTTGTGTCAACAATGGTTTGCACAGTGTGCTCAACATTACGCCTCTGGAAGAGGTAAAAAATAATACCTTGGATAACATTAAGATTAAGCTCGTGGATTTGCTTGTTAGCGAATTCCACACGAACAATCATTTTTCCGACAGTAAAATTCCACTGAAGCTCGCGCTTAGTGTGAATCTCATCATAATATTGCTTAAAACTACCAATAGCAGAACTAATCTGCGAAGGGAGTGCAATTTCAGTCCTAGGAAGTGAAGGCCAATGAGTTCTAGTGTAAACACTGGCATTAAAATCGAAAGGAATATTATTATGAGGAGAAGACTTAAATTCTCCAATAAATACTTTAGCATTAGCAAAATCATTTAACATTCCAACCATCTTAAGGACATAACTTTGTCCAAAATTGGCCTTAATTTCAGAAATAAGCTCGCGCTCATTATCTTCATCAACACATTTGTTATCATACATTCTCTTTGCCATATGAATACGGCAATTTTCAATAAAGATATCTTTGTCTCCAATGAAGTTAACAATTTCAATCACCTTCTTAATAAGGACACCGATTTCGACAGGTGTAGATTTGCTCTTATCACCAGCCATTTTCATCATGGTATCCAGATAAGCAGGGAATGCATCATAAAACTTAAAATGTTCATAAATTCTGTTGACCGAGGTCTTAGTAGTGTTGCGAAGTGCCTCCTGGAAAAGTTGATGATTATTGAGACGGTTCTTGACAATCTCTTGATACAATTCATAAATTTCCAGGAATTTAGCAGACGCCTCATTAAAGATTCCAGGTTCATTTTTCAGTGAAATAAGATTTCCAGAGAATTCATTTGCTACATGCTCACCATAAATGGTTGAAAAATCCTTGACTCCTTCATTGTTGGGAATGAGACTCATAATGTCATATAAGACATAGAGGTCATCCCAGCGTTGATTTTTAAGAATAAAGGAAAGTCCGTGATCGTCATGAAGTAGAATTTCACGATGGATGTTCTTAACAGTTTGCTCAATGTAAATATTAATTAAGTTCTTGAAAGAAGAGGGCTGGAAATACTTTCTCATCCTATCTTCCTCCTTGGTCTTGAATTGATGGACTACATGACAGTATTCAATGTTTCCAGTAGCAGAGCGCCACTGACTAACTTTGCCAATATAATAATTACGAGAAAACTCATACAAATACGGCTCAAAATACATAGAATACATAGTAGTGTCATCTTTTAGAACAAGATTAGTGAAAACATTCATAACAGACTTCAGAGGAGGGTCATTGACAACAAGGCCATTTTCCTCCCTCATTTTATTGATTTCAGTCGAAATATAATTCATTAGACGATCCTTACAAGGTTCAAATACATGTTGCTTGAATTGGAGTGTCAGTTGAGTTTTAATATCACTTAAATGATTTGTGTTAATATAAAAGCGTTGAACATAAATAAAGAATTGATGCATCCACTTCATATAGACAGTTTCAAATAAATTCCAAATATTAATATAAGACTTTACAAATACAATTTCATCCTTATGACTTTTAATAATTTCACATAGTTCCTTAAAAAAATCTTCAGAAATCTTAAATTGAGCATTATACACCTTTTCACTAAATTCATATTCTCCCTTCTGGGTGCATAAGTCATAAATAATGCTATATACACCCATAAAAGAGACGTTATTAAAAAGCTTTTCACCGTGGGACAGCACTCTGACACCTCGAATATAGTCGAAGAGCGGAGTAAGTCCAATATCACAAATTAAATTCCATGCCTCATCAAAAGGTAAATAAGTCACCTTTTTAGAGTCAACTCTTTTAATACTTTCAACAGCTTGATTGAAGTTCATTTTTGTGTGGTTTCTTCATTTTATAATATATTTAAACATTTATAATATATTATTTTTCATTTTTTTTTGATTAAGATTTACGCTAATATATAAATAATATATTAATTTATGGAAAAAAAGATAATTAAATTATGTTTACATAGGAGGTTTAGTACCCCAAAAATTAGCAGGCATTTTATTTACGTTTGGATATTTAGAATCAACTAAGATTTGATATTGTGAACGAACAGGAGGCATTGATGTGTTATCATAGAATAAAGGTCCATTAACATAATTTCTTTGGTAAGGATAAGTTAAACTTCTAAAGGGAATACCTTTACCTAATTGAATAACTTGAACATCAGACATGGATTTCATTCCGATTTTGGAACAAACACGAATTTTTACTTGAGGAGGAACTAAAACAGAACCTAATTCAGTGTAATAAGAATTGGGATAACGGATACTGAAAGAAAATCTTCCATTAACAATTTCAACAACACCTTCATTTTCAGTATTTTCAAATGCAACATGTTCATTAGGATAAGGTAATCCACTACCACTAAAAGAACTATTGTAAGTGGGTGAATTAGGGGCAATGTAATGAAGAACTAATTGTTGAGTGGCAGCCATCATTAATAAACTACCTTTTAACATACCTGAAATAACAAAAATTTGGTTATCTTTTTTTGTCATAACATTAACATTACATAAAGGTAATTCCTTATAAATAGAGCGCCATTCAGGGTTTATAGTAGTATCAGCTTCATTAAAAACTTTAGTTTTGTAAGGATCAACAAAATAATTGGTATTCATTTTAGTGTCAAAATTCATTTATTTCTTATTTCTATTCATACATCCTATTTTTTTTTCTTTATTTTTTTTTTATTAAATTATTATTTATTATTTTTTTTATTAATTAATATTAGTTAAAATGAATATTGAAGATATTAATTCAATTGTTATACCTGAAAATATTATTATTGAACAAATCAATGAAGAAGTTTTAAAAATGGAATCAACAGATAATACTTCTTTAAATGAAGTACTTAAAGAAAATGAGTCTAAAGAAGTACTTAAAGAAGAAAATATAAATAAAGAGGAAATTCAACAAGAAACATATGAAATAGAAGAAGTAAAAGAAGAAAAAAAAGAAGAAAAAAAGAAATCAGTTCAATTTGAGAATGCAATCATTATTTTTGATTTAGATGGCACTTTATGTAAATCAAGTTTTGAAATTGAGGACAAGATGGTAAATATTTTACAAAAAATAAAAAATAAATATAATTGTGAATTAGCTATTAATGGAGGTGGAACTTATGAAAAGATATGTAAACAAATTGGAAATGCTAAATCTTTATTTAGATATATTTTTGCAGAATGTGGTTCAGTTGTATATGATAATGATAAATTAATACAAAAAAATAATTTAACTAATCATAAAAGTTATTCAATGATTCAAAAATTAATTCGTCACTCTATGAAATTTATATCTGAAACTTCTTATGATATAGGTGGTCATATGATTGATGTTAGAAACGGTTTAGTATATATATCAATGGTAGGTATGCAAGCTAATGAAAATCAGAGAGAGTTATTTATGAAAATGGATAAAAGAATGGAATTTAGAAAGAGATTATTGATACAATTAAATGAAAAAAAAGATAAGATGATGATAAATCAAACAAAAAATTTAGATTTATCAATAAAATATGGAGGTCAAGTTGGTATAAGTATATTTCCTTTAGAATGGGATAAAGTTCAATGTTTAAAACATTGTAAAAATTATAAAAATATTCATTATTTTGGAGATAGATATCAGGAGGATGGAAATGATTATTTAATAATAAATCATGAAAAGGTAATTGGTCATAAAATTAATAACATTGAAGAGACTTATAATGAGTTAGAACAAATTTTATTTTATGAATAAATAGTTTTGATTCAAGTTTTTTATAAATATTATTATTATAAAAATAATAATAAATAACTAAAAAAAAGTAAATAATTTTTTTGTTTATTTAAGAAGTATTAGTAAATTCATTTAAAAATCGAGAACGGAAAGAAAGAGAAGCATATCTTAAATATTTTTGATTATTTATTTTATTAATAACATTTTTCATTACAATAATATCTTTTTCAAAATTATTAAAATCATCATTATTTCTTTTATGCAATTCAATAATTCTGTCTAAAAATGTATGTTTAAAAGGGTCTTTGCTCATAATATTATGAACATCTGGAAATTTAGCTCTAATAGGTAATTCCGAAAATTCAATTAAAATATTTAAATTATACCATGATACTTTTTGAACAAAAAATTGTTCAATAACATAAAAATTTTCTTTTTCGATTGCTTCATCTAATTTATTCAAAATAATATCAAAAAGAATTTGAATTCCAACTGCTATATCAGTATAACTTAATAAAAAAAAGAAATCTAACATATCAAAACGAGTAAAAGATTTATCATCACTTTGTAAATTACGAATTCTTTCATTTGTACAAACTAAGGGTGTAATTAGTATTTTTTTAGAAATTAAATATTGAAAACAATCATTTAACATTTCAATACCTTCAACATAATCATTTTCTTCTAAAACATTTTCTTTTTTAAATTTATCCATATAAATATTATTGAATCCAATAATACTATTAATTCTTTGTAACATCAATTTATTTGAAAACAAAAGAAAATCTTTTTTATTATATTTAAAAATCATGGTAGTGTATAAATAATCCCATTGTTTATGTTTTATCTCTCTATCTTCGGTCAAATCCATTATATTGTAAAAGATTTGACTGAAAAATTGAGGATCTTCAATTTTAACTTTTTCTTTAATACAATATTCCATAATTGCTTCAAAACAAATATTAAAATAAGGATGACTTACAATAGGAGCTAAGAATTTAGTTAGTTCTTCAACTTCTTCTTTTTGTGATTTAACTTCACCATTTTTTTTTGTATCTAAATCATCCATTTCCATTCTTGCTTGATAAATAAAATATTCTTTTATATGTTCAATAAATTCATATGATATAAATGCTTCATTCATAATTGAATTATCTAGAGTTTTTTTCAAAATATCTTCTAATTCAATAGGTATGCCATTTTTTTTTTCACGTATATAATCAATAATCCAATATTTTGGATTAGTCACTGGTAAATTATCTAATTGTACATCATTTGTAGATGTATTTTGATTATTCTTTGTAGTGTTTTTCTTTTTATTCTTACCCATTATTGAGGTTTGTATATAAATATATATAATTATTCTATTTTAAATATCTTAATTTTAGTAAAATATTTAATTCATTTTTTTATTTTAATAGAACGTAAATGATAAAAATTTAATAAAGTATTTTATTAATTCTAAAAATTATTATAAGAAAATACAAAAAAATAAGTATAAATAGTATAGAATGGATTTTAATTTTTATAAAAACTTAGTTGAAAAATCATTTGAAAACGCCGAAAATGGTATTTCTAAAATAAATGATAAGATTATTAATATGGATGGTATGACAGGAACAAAAACTAGACATTTTTATAATAATTTATTAAATTTTGAAGATGCTCGTTATTTAGAAATAGGTACATGGAAAGGAAGTTCAGTATGTTCAGCAATGTGTGGAAATAATGCTAAAATAATATGTATTGATAATTGGAGTGAATTTGGTGGACCAAAAAATGAATTTTTACAAAATTTTCAGGAATTTAAAGGAAATAATAATGCTCAATTTATTGAAATGAATTGTTTTAAGGTTGATACTAAAAATTTACCTAAGTTTAATATTTATATGTATGATGGTAATCATAGTTATGATAGTCATTATAAAGCTTTAAAACATTATGTAAATAATTTGGATAATATGTTTATTTTTATAGTTGATGATTGGAATTGGCAACAAGTAAGAGATGCAACATATAAATCAATTAAAAATTTAAATTTAGAAATTTTGTATGAAAAAGAAATTAGATTAACAAATGATAATACTCATACTCCAAAAGAAATTGGAAAAGTCTCATGGTGGAATGGAATTTATGTTGCTATTTTACAAAAGAAATAAATAAAAAATATTTTTAATTCGTATTAAATTGTTTAAAAATTAATTTAATAAAAGATAGAAAGAAAAAAATGGAAGTATATTTAGTTGATAAATATGATAATATTTTAACTAATAATAATTATGAGGATAAATTAATTAAAGAAATAAAAAAATTAGACGAAATAAAAAAAAAAATAATAATTATTCAAAAATTAAATGATTTAAATAAAACAATTAAATTGGAACAACACTTGGAAAAATTAAAAAAATACAAGATAAATAATTTAATAAACATATATAAAGATAATAATCAATTGTATCGAGTATTTGATATTCAATTTGAAAATAATGAAAAAATTGAAATTGAAATGACAGAAGAAGAAGATGAAAGAGCATATTTAAATTTATTAAAAGAGTTAATAGAAAAAGGTGATTATAGGGAAACTCGAAATGCTAAAACATTTTCATTATTTGGTAGAACATTAAATTTTGATTTAAAAGATAAATATCCACTTTTAACTACAAAAAGAACTTTTTTTAGAGGAGTTATTGAAGAACTTATCTTTTTTTTACAAGGTAAAACAGATTCAAAAGAATTAGAACAAAAAGGAATTAATATTTGGAATGGAAATACAAATAAACAATTTTTACAAAAAATGAATTTACCTTATGAAGAAGGTGACATGGGTCCTATGTATGGATTTAATTGGTTACATTTTGGTGCTAAATATCATGGTATGAATCATGATTATAGTGGTGAAGGGGTAAATCAAATCAAAGATGTGATTTATTTATTAAAAAATGATCCTCATAGTAGAAGAATATTATTTACAACATATAATCCTGAAGTAGCTAAAGATGGAGTATTATATCCTTGTCATGGATTGATATCACAATTATATATTAATGAAAGAGATGGATATAAATATTTATCTTTAAGTACTTATCAAAGAAGTGCTGATGCTTTTTTAGGATTACCTTTTAATATTGCATCATATGGAGCATTAGTATATATTTTATGTAAAATATTAGGACCTGAATATAGACCAGATGAGTTAATAATAAATTTGGGGGATATACATATATATGAGAATCATATAGAACAATGTATGAAACAAATAAATAGAAAAGGATATAAATTTCCAAAGTTGAATATAAAAGATTTTGAATTATCGAAATGTTTAGAAGAAGGTGATTTTTCAGAATTAAAGTATGAGGATTTTGAATTAAAAGATTATAAATGTCATTCGACTATAAAAGCGGATATGGTTGCTTAGATTTATTAACCCATATTTCATAAAGTATTTCTTTATGTTCATTTGAAGGATAAGAATCATATATTATATATTTTTCAAGTAAAGGTTTTTTTGGAAAATATATATTACCATCAAATGATTTATTTATTTTTGTTATATATATTAAATCTAAATTTAGATTTAATAAAGCTTCTTCATAAATTTTTGAACCACCTATAATAAATATATTTTTTTGAAAATATTCATCATTATATTCTAATGCTTTTTTCAATGAATTTACATGATAAAATCCTTTTTCATGAATCATTCCGTGAACATTATGATTAATTACTATATTAATTCTATCTTTTAATGGTTTTTTTAAAGATTCCATAGTTCGATATCCCATTATAACAGTTGAATGTAAGGTTTTTCCTTTAAAATATTTTAAATCTTCTGGATAATTCCAAGGTATTATATTATCTTTCCCAATTAAATAGTTATTATCAAAGGCAACAATAAGATTGATTGAATAATTTTTCATTTTCTATTAGAAAAAGAAAAAAATTTGAACTTAAAAAAACGATTAGAATAATTATTTTTTGGATTTTTCTTTTTTAGATTTAGATTTTGATTTAGATTTTGTCTTTTTTGATGTTTTTGATTTTGAACGCAATGATTTTGTTTTTTTCTTTTTACCTCCTTCTGATAATAAATCATAACCATTTATTAAAGTATTAACATTTAAATTACCACCACCTCTATTAGCTCCACCAACAGCATACATGATAGCAATTAATTCTTTAACAGATTTGGTTTGGGTGTAAATAGTCATTGGTGCATTTCTTGCTCTAAAATGCATACCCCATCCTTCAGTACCTAGAATGGAACCAAAGAAACTGACACCTAAACGAGAAATTTTATAATCATAAGTATCGTCGCAACCTAAAAACATACCATTATCAATAATAATTTCTTCATTAGGTTGTAAAACAATAGTTTCAAAAGTTCCGTAAGTAGATAACCAGAGATAACCGTTTTGAGTAGAATTTTGTTTATGTTCGATATGACCAACAAAAGCTTGATCAGTACCAACGGGAATAATTTGTTTAATATCTAAATTACCAGTTATATCTAAATTATCAGATGCAGCAAGAAAGGCTCCTTTAGTATATTTAAATTTGGAACCAAGAGGAATTTCGACACAAACAATATCACCTGGTAAAGGAAGTCCTAAAGTTATATAACCACCAGAGTAATTACCAGAATGAATACGATTAGAATTAGAAGCGGATTCGATATGGTTAGCGGATTTGGATAATCCTTTAAATTCGGATAAAGTTAAAGTGGAACCAGAAAGAGAACGCCAGAGTGCACTTACAAAAGAATTAACTTTTAATTTACTTTTAAGGAGATTACCACGCATATATAAAAGGGAACCAGGAAGAGTGACGACGGAGATATTTTCGGGTAAAAATAGTTCTAAGGAACGATTTCCAGCATCACCGATAAGTTTTGAACGAATTCCGTTAGGAAATGTGTTTTGAGTGTAAGTGCGAATTTGATTAGAAGGATAGTTACGGGGTTTTTGCTGATTTTGTTGAAGTGATTGATTCATAATAATTTCTTCTACTTTTTATAATTATTTTTTTTTGATGGAAAACAAAGAATAAAGAAAAAAAAGATAAATTAAATATTTATAAAATATAGAATAAATATATAATAAATATGACAGAAATAAAAAAAGATTTCAATATAAATCCAGCTACATCTTTCTATAATAGTTATTTTTTATCAAATCCTATGAATAATAAAGAAATACAAACAAATCAACATTATAGTATAGCTTCTGATAGACAAGTAAAAAATATATTAAAGGATAAATTTACTTTAAGTTATTCAGATTATGAGAAGTTAAAATTAGCTGATCAATATAATCGTATTTATGTTGATTCATTAACAGAAACGAAGGAAAGAGAGAGAAAAGAAGAGAGTAAAAAATTTTATAATATGTCATTAAAAATGTTAATAAAAAATGCTTCTGATGTATATATTCAATTAATAAATGAATTATCTAATTTTATGACAAATAATAATGAAAAAAGTTTAAATCAATTAGGTTATATTATAACTAAAGGGGAAAATATGTTATATATAGGATTATTATTAATAATAATAGCATTTGCTATGTGGTTAGTGGATGTGACATCATAAAAATAAAAATAAAAGATGATTTTTGGATGAATTAAAAAGAAAATAAAAGGGATAATGAAAAAATAATATTCATTAAGAGTAGAAAGAAAAATGATGTTCATAATTAGTGCTGATGTTCAAACAAAAGATTTGGATAAATTAGTAATTCCAAATGCAGTTTATGATTTAGTTATGGAAAGAAAAACAAAAGAATTAAAAAAATATTTAGAACAACATCCTCGATTAATGTTTAATATAGCTCAATTTAATCAAGCTTTAAAAGTATCAAATCAATATGCAGCTCAATTAAAATGTAATTGTTCTTATAAAATCCCTTGGTTAACTTATTATAGTGCTCAAAAAGGTCAAAAATTCGGACAATTATATTTAACTTTTACTCAACAAGTTGATTTATACAGATATATGATTCGTTATTGGTATCCTTCACCTGAATTATCAAATATGAGATATTTATCCTTGATAGCATTAGGAACTTTACAAGAATTAAAACAAGCTAAACAATATATTGGTGCAGGTAAAGATCCATGTGTTGTAGGTAATAGAGATGTGATTGTAGGAAAATGTTTTGTAAATAATTATCAATTTGTGCAATATTTGGATAATCATTATATTTGGTTATAATAAAAAATAAAAAATATAAAATAAGTAGAGATAGATAAAATAGAATGAAAAATGAAGAAGAAATAGAGAATGAATTAAAAGAAGAGATAGATACGATGTTTTATGAGATGGATTTAGATGAACAGATAAAAGAAACAACAAATTTAGAAATGGTACAACAAAAAAATTATGTATCAGATTGTTCTATTTTAATTCCAAGTGTTCAAGTAAATGAATATATACTTGGTCCTTATAATAGTTTATTAGCTAAAAGTTTAAATACATATATACCCGATTTATTTAGAAAATGTTGGTTAACACCAGGGATAGGTATACCAGAAATTTGTCCTACAATAAATAATAATAATAGAACAATATTTTTTAATCAAGAATTGATAGATGAAAATATATTAAAGGCATTTGTATATTTTGGTTTTTCGTCAAATATATATGAAAATTATGGTATAACAGTACCAATACCAAAAACTGCACAATATAGTGATTTTGAATTATTTTTAAAAAATTTTTATAAAGATTTGTTTACAGAAAATTATGGAAATTTTTATGATTTTACAAATCATTTTTTTCAAAAATATAAATTTAATTCATTATTTTCTCAACTTATTTTTTTTCGATATATTATTAATAGGGCACATGAGAATACAACTACTGGAAAAGTAAATTGTCCATATATTATACCGTGGGATGCTACAGTAACATGTAGAGATTTTAAATTATATACTTTTCAACAATTAAAATATGTATTTGATATAACATTATTAAATAATATATATACTTTATATAATTTGTGGTTAGGAAATGTAAAAAATATAGTTACGGGTAAAGCGGGAGTGACTAATAATAGAACAAGGTTTGCATTTACAGATTATTTACAAAATTTTTTTATAACATTATTATATACAGGACAGGTATTTGA
>JACCDW010752392.1_pt1 | contig 16701 bp, 39 predicted proteins | sample 7449781 | NCBI WGS metagenome assembly JACCDW01 (sample SAMN15323449, study PRJNA562643) | freshwater metagenome | isolation source: river surface water | place: USA:Blue River Watershed | collected 2017-08-18
CCACAATCTTTTACTGAACCCTTGGAGACTATTGACGCAAACAATATATCCAAGTATAATGATTTGTGGTTGGGTGCTATGCTCCTTTTAGGACACGGGCATCATCGGAGGCAGAGACCATCGAAAGAACTGCCTATAGGTTCCGTACTGGTTGAACTCCAGCCGACCACGAATCAAACCTCCAGTAGTGTAACCATCAGAAAAATCCCTTAGAATTATCTTTGGGATTTTTTTGTTTAACAGCTCTTGGGGTGGTAAGACTACCACCCCATTTTTCTTTGTCAAATAAATTAATTTTTCTTGCATGAGATGTATATCATGGTATACTATTCTTGTAAGGGAGATAGGACGATGACAGTAGAGTTTAAGAAACTTACAGATATCTTTTATGATTGTGGTATTGATACAAAGTTCGCAGAGTCTTTTGTAACTTGGGCTGATTGGGAATTTTGTGAAGGTGAACACGTATTGGTGTATGCACGTAAAGTAATTCCACAGTTGATTTCTTATGTAGTATATAATTTTACAGTAATCCAAGACACTAATGGCGAACAAATTGATGATACCGTAGTTCGCAATGAAATTGAAAACTATTATGTTCAACATTTGTATGAAGGTTCACTAATCGACATTGCAAACTAAAAAGAACCCCCAGGTGAAGATCTGGGGATTTTTTTGTATTGGGGTGGTAAAATTACCACCCCATGGCAGTCTGTCAAATAAAAAAATATTTCTTGCAAGGGTAGTATATTGTGGTATACTTATTCTGTAAGGGGATAGAGATGACATATACACAAAAAGTGATAAAGCGTGAAGTGACCTTGACCATGTTCAAGTTTAGTGTTTCATCTGCGCTTGAGGTTGAAAACGTAACACCAGAGCAACGAATCGCTTGGATTACTGAAGAACTTGCTAAACTTGAGGAAAAGTTGAATATCATCACCAACGACTACCATGCAAAGGATGAGGTTGGTGACCCGTTTGCAGTGGAGGTTAAATAATGGCAGTTGAAACTATTGGCTATTGGAATGCTTCATACATCTTTGAAAGTATCGAGTTAGGGGATGATGAACAGGAACAGTTTTTGGAAAAGTTCACTACAGGTGATGAAAACACTTCATTGACATTGGTTTCCAGATACAAGTTCTTCACAATGTTGAAAGACTTTGTAAATAATCTTGATGATCAAGAACCAAAAGAAGCTGTCCTGATGGTTCAACACTGGTATCCTGAAGCCAAGTATGTAAACGTAGAAGCATGATATCAAACCCCAAGAAATATTATCTTGGGGTTTGTCTTTTGGGGTGATAATTCTATCACCCCAAGATGATATGTCAAATAAAAAAATAAATTTGCACTGATTGTATATTGTGGTATACTTTTTCTATGAAACTTGAACAGGTACTGCCAATGCTCCGTGATGGTCAAACAATCACAAGAACAAAGCCATATGAACATAAAAGCACAATTCTATTTGTCAAGTTAGAAAATGAGCGATTGAAATTCAAGATTATTTTTTCAAATGGTGATGTAGTTAATTGGGCTTATTACACCTTGAAGACAGATGACGTTATGGCAGATAATTGGGAGGTAGCTGGATGACTTTAGATATTGTAAATAGACTCTTGTATGTTGTGGTGTTGGCTGGTGGAATCTTGGCATTTTTTGGACATATGCGATTCTACACAATTACAGGTCTGAAGGTATTAAAAACCATTCTTACCATTATTGCTTATGCTACACCTCTTACACTGGTTTATGGTTTGTTTGAATGGATTATTACAGGCAAAGGTGATACTGCATATTGGCTCTTTCAACATGGCGTAATGGCTTGTATCCTTGGCTTGTTTTATTACTTTTTTTGCTGTATACTAAGCAAAGCAGATGACCGAGAAAAGGAGAGAGCAATCTAATGTATTATCCAAAAGGTAGTCAGTTCATTTACAGTTCAGAAGAGTTTGTGAAGGAATGCATCTCTCTTCCATCAAACCCTGTAGTGTTAGCAATTACACATAGTCATGGACAGATTGAAGTTGAATTTGTTCCTTCCAAAATGCATCTTACTGGTCATGTATATTCTTTTATGAATGATGAGAAAGAAAAGGTCATTCAATTAGACTTTAAAGATGTAGTCCTTGATAATGCATCAGTACTTCTTTTATCCTCTGCATTATATTCTTATATAGCAGAAGCATATAAAATGGCGTATATTTTGGATAAAACAATAATCCAAAGCACCACATACGCCAAATAATTAAATCCCCTGAAATATGGGGATTTTTTTATTTACTTCTCTCCCATGGGGTGGTAATTCTACCACCCCAATTTTGTTTGTCAAATAAAAAAATAAATTTGCCTTGTGTGGATAAGATGGTATACTTTTGTAAGGAGATGTTATGACTGTTAACTATAAAGACCTGAGTGATATTTTGGCTGGTATTGGCATTGACGTGGAAGCCCGTGATTCTGTTGTTGAATTTGCAGATTGGACATATGGTGACACTGACCTTGTACTTGTTAAAGCAATCAAGGTTAAAAATGTACTGATTGATTTTGTCACATCCAACATGATTGAAGAGTTTGGAGATGAAAACGAGCTTTTTCTTAGCGAAGAAGAACTTGAATATAATGTCAAAGATGTTTTCAGTACCATTCCAACAGATTCTTATATAAACATCACAAACTAAAAAAAGGGGACAAAAAGTCCCCTTTTTTCTTGACATCCTATGTATATACTGGTATATTTACTGTGGAGATAGTTATGAAAAACAAGTATGGAAAACAGTGCTGTTATTGTGCTTGCTACGTTGGAGCAGGTGAAGGTCGATGCTGGAGATGGGACGAGACTAACAGGTGGTATGTAGCCTGTGAGGATTGTTTCCAAGAGAAAAAAGAAGAGCGGAAACAAAAGTGATATAAAGGGAGCAAAAAAGCTCCCTCTTTTTATTTAACATCTTCATCATGGGATGGTATAAATACCATCCCAATTGAGTCATCGCAAATAAAAAATATTTGTTGCATCTATTGTATAAGGTGGTATACTTAACCCATGAGTGATTACAACGGTTGGAAGAATCAGGCTACTTGGTCTATCAATGTCCTTCATATGGATAAAATCGTAGAGATGCTAAGTCAAGGAAAAAGCGAAGAATATATTAAGTTTCAGATTAAAGACTTGTGCCAGCCTGATGTAATGAATTTATATGGCAGGGATATGTTTTACTCTGCATGGGCAACGATTGACTGGTATACTATCTTTAATAGAGCAAAAGAAAACTTGGGGGAGTTGGTATAATGCAAAAGATTGAAATCATTACAAGATATGGTTGGGCTACCGCAAGAATTGGTAGATATTCCAATGGTCATGTCGGCATCCAATTGTTTCAAGATGGAATGCCACTTGTAAAAATCTCAGCTAACCTTCCAGACACAGACATCGAGTCAAGAGAGTTTCATTTCAACATTAATGATGCTGGCTCAATGAAAGAAGAAGTACTTAATTCAGGTTACTTTGAAGACACAGGAAAATCTCATCGCTCTGGCTGGTGTGACTATCCTGTATTCAAAGTCAAAGACCATGTAGAAATTGTGGAGGCATAATTTGAGAACTTACCGCCATGAATTTCTTAAGAAATATTCTGAAATTTTGGCTGAAGAAAAATGGCATCATTTCCAAAGTGATGCCTGTCAGCCTGATTGTTTAGGCTGGAATGCTTGGGCACCTTTTTGTCAATGTGGTAGTAATTATTGCATTATGAGATATAAGGTAGTAAATGAGGAAGTTCAGCTCTTTGTTGTTTCAGAAAAAATTATTCCTTGGTACGGTAAATAACTGTACCTTGGGGTGGTAGAATTACCACCCCATGATGGTTTGTCAAATAAAAAAATAAATTTGCAATGCTGGTATAAACTGGTATACTTATTCTGTAAGTGAGGTATACGATGATTGGACTTCCAGTGTTGGCTATGAGCGTGATGTTTCAGCAAGTGCAAAGTGGTAAAGGCTTTCTCATTAAGACAAATGGTGATGTGATTCCTTTCTACCCAACCGAAGAGCATGAAGGTTCCAAGGTTTACGACATGGATAGTGTACGCAAGGCTTGTGACTTTGAAAACTTTGAACTTGCTTATCTCAATGACAATATGATGTTTATTTGCGATGAGGAAGGTTTGTATCGCAAAGGTAATTTTGTAAACCTTATCGCTACTAAGATTTATCAAAATGCATACAATGATGACGGGGTCGGTATTGTCGGGGATTGTGTCATCTGTCGCCAAGATGCAGTTAAGTAAAATTGGGGGAAGAAATTCCCCCAATTCCCTTGACATATGAGCTAAACAAGATATACTTATGTGTTGACCAAATCCTAAAATCAACATTTGTTTTCAACCTTTCTCCTTCAAAAAAACCCAGTAATTTATTTGCTGGGTTTTTTTGGGGGTGGTAGAATTACCACCCCCTGAGGGGATGTCAAATAAAATATTTTTTCTTGCATACATAGTATATTGTGGTATACTTACGTCATGGAAAAAAAGAACTGGTTTTACCTTGGACCAAACCCATGCGAAGAAGAATGTGTGGATATGCATGATTATTCTGTTCATGTAGCTGAGGTTCGCAAGTATGTACAGATGCTCAAGGACATATTCCTTAATGTTCCTGAAGGTGCTTGGTTTGGTATTAAGCGTGAAGATGGTAGCGATTATGGGTCATACTACGAAGCGGTAGTATATTACCTTAGAGATGACGAAGAGGCTTCAGACTTTGCTTTGTTCGTAGAATCTAACTGCCCTGCAACTTGGAATGATACAAAAGAAATTGATTGGAAAAAAGGTGCTCCAGCTGGTTGGGACACAGTTGACACAGCAGTATAATGTGGTATACTTTAGGAGTAAGGAGATAGAGATGGACTACACTGAAGCAGAATTGGAAGCACGTATTTTCCCAAGCGTTGACCTCGACCCAAGGGACTGGGAAGAAGACGCTGAAGAAGACTGTGAACCTTATGAGGATGAATCTTGGATGGATGATAATGCTCTTGCCTCAGCAGGTTTTGGAAACGATGAAGACTATGGTGGTTACGACGGCGGAGATTGGTAAAATCCACCACCACATCCCTTGACAGAAGTCGAGGGATTTTTTTTATTTGCAGAACATGGATTGGGACGGTAGAACTACCGTCCCATGGATAAAAAAATAAATAAATAATTTGTGGTGTTGCTTGTATATCATGGTATACTATTCCCATAAGGAGATAGTTATGAAAACAACAATTAGGCTTCGTGAGATTTTGAATTCCACAAGGAATCAGATTGTCGCTCTTCAGGATATCAAGATTGAAATGCTGGCAATCAACAGTGCAATTTCAGAAGATATCCAAAAGCAGATTGATTCTCTTGAAAATGTTTACAAGCATCAATTGAATCTTATCAACAGTGTACAGGAAACGGAACCAAAAAGTCGTGGTTGGTTTTCTGGTCAGGTAAAAAGTAAAGAAGATAGACTAAACGCTATCTTGGACTAATAGGAAAGCCCCCGTAATGGGGGCTTTTTCTCATGCTTCCATGCTCGAATCTCGAATAATCTGTAATTTCAATGCTAAATCTTCTGGAGTCTCTTGAAGAACCTCTGCTAATTTTATAATAGTTTTCGAATTAGGTGTTCTCAATCCTCTTAGCCATTCTGATACTTTTGGCTGATGCACTCCCATCTTATCTGCAATCTCTTGTTGTGTCATACCTTTCTGTAAAAGAATTACTGCATATTTTTTGTCAAGCATTATGACCTCCTCTTTGATGATATTAGATTATATCACATTTCAGTATTTTATTTGACATTCTATCATTGGGATGATTCATGAATCATCCCATGTGGTGTTCCGCAAATAATTTCTTGCCTTAGATGATATAAAGGGGTATTATAGGTGTGGACATGAATACACAACGAATTGCAAACATTTCACTGATGGCAATCTTAGCTGGGATTTCTTTCTACACATTATCTCACGCATTGCAAAGTCTGAGTAAGGAATTGATTGTATCAGTATTTGTATGCTTTTTGCTATGTTTTTCGTATGTCTATTATCAAGAATCTAAAGAGGAAAAAAATGAATAAAAAGACATACATTGCTTTAATGCAAAATGGTATGACTCAAAAAGAAATTGCTGAAAAGGTAGGAACATCCCAACCTCATGTTAGTGATTGGCTTAATGGTGTGAAAACTCCATCATCAGTTAATCTTAAAAAATTGGCAAATGCTATGAATTGTACGCCTGTTGATTTAGTTATGAAGTTGCATATTGTAAACACTCTGTAAGTATCAAAACCCTCGATTTTCGGGGGTTAAAGATTGATTTGACAAGAAGTATATACTATGGTATATTATCAGTGGAGATAGTTATGAAGAAAATTGTAACGTGGGTTTCTAAAGATGGTGTTGAAACTAATTGGTTAAGACATTATTATTTTGAATGTCTGCTCAGTGACATTACTGGATTTGATTTGAACCAAGACCTTTGTGTAGAGTCAATCAAGTATATGGCTAAGAGATTGAAAGATACATCTTTTAGCAAAACATTCATCCACAAGTATACAATTTTTGATGATGACTACAAGCGTTTGGTTCTTGATTTCAATAAGTATGCAAACTTAGAATACAAGATTGGAGTGCGATATGAAGAAGAAGAAGTTTATAGAAGACCTGAACTTAGCATCAGGTACTGAAATGATGCGAGCAAGCCAAATGAGACCTGTGACTTTCAAAGATAAGTCAAAGTACTCACGAAAGCAAAAGCACAAGAATCGTCAGGACAAATGTTCTGGCGATTCTTTATTTATGGGGTGATAATATTATCACCCCAAGTGATGTGTTAAATAAAAAAAACCAGCCGGAGCTGGTTAGAATTCTTCTTGTAATTCAATACCATTATCTTCGCAGTATTGATATATTTCTTTTTTTCTTTTCTCATCTCGTCGCATAACAAGTTGCCCACAAGAATCATATAAACAATAATTGTTCTTGATTTTGCGAACGAACCAGATTACAATTGGATAATCATCTAAGAACATTTGATTAAGATAGGGTGGGAAAATCCCACCCATCCTTTCTTTATTGGATATCTACTGAATCTACTTTACCATCTTGTTGATAAGTTACAATGGTCATATTGTCAGTGTCATCAATGTGAATCTCATCCACAGATACAGTGTTTCCATCATGAATTTCCACGTAGTCAATTTCGCTTTCCATGTTGCAAGTGGTGTCAATCAAAGCATCACGGAGTGTTTTCCATTGCTCAAATGTAAATTTCTTGAACTTTTCTGGGTCAAGTTCTACACTCTCACAAGCATCAGCAAAATCTGCTTCATCAATTGTCAACTCAAAGTTGGCTGTCAAGATACCACGAATTGAAAGTTCCATCTCCATCTCCTTACAGATAAAAGTATACCACAATATACAAGTCTGTCAAGAACTTTTTTATTATTTGACGGATTGCAATTGGGATGGTATTTATACCATCCCATGAGAGAAAAAACAAATAATTTATTTTCTTGCAATAGGTGTATGAGATGGTATAATTAGACATCGGAAGGAAATTGAAATGACAAAGTCTGAACTCATCGCTCGTATCGTAAACACCTCTGAAGCCCACGCTAAGGCTGTTCAGCAGACGGTTGACGCAAGGGTTATGCTCAACAATGCTACTCTTGCATTGTCTGAAAAGGTGAACACAATCTACACCACACGGGACATTAAGGAGTTGGGTTCCAATGCTGAAATCCGCAATGCTAATATTGCAAAGGAAACAGCCGAAGAATCTCTTGCTGTTCACAATTACAACAATACTCTTGAGATTGCAAAAGCCCAAGAAGCAGTGGCAAAATTGCAGTTTGACCAACTCAAGTACATCGTTCGCCTTTTGGAAGTCAGTGTAGAGGACTAAGCCTCAGAAGGGGAGATTTTTATCTCCCCTTGCTTTTTCTAAAATATAAGGTATTATAGATTATGAACAAATCGCACATCGTAATCGAAAGATTCAATAACACAATTGGAAATACACTCTATCAAGTGTATTTTATCAAAGACAAAGTAGCTACTCTGATTTACACCTCACCATTCAAGCAAGGCGCATATCAAACTGCTCATCGTGAAGCAAAGAAATTGAATGTTCCTCTTTACGAAACTGTTTATCGTAAAACTACTGATGGAAATGGCGTTGAACATATTGTTCCAACGAAAAATACAGAACTCAAAGTAGCAAATGCATAATTATAATCCCCCTTCTTCCAGGGGGATTTTTTTATTTAACTTACCGCATGGGACGAAAGTTCTTTCGTCCCATTACATATCCTCGTAAGAATAATTTCCTTCAAACTCACTTTTGAATCTTTCCCAAATGTCATCACCATAATTTTGTGGTATATTGATTGTGAATAAAGTACCAAATGCTTCACATCTGGCATAATACTTTTTACCATTCGTCCAAAGAATACATTGAGCTCCTTCAGAAAAAACCAATCTAATTCCTAATCTGTCTGTAAGATGAGGTCTTAAGATTTTATTCTCCTTAAATTTGCAGTTTTGATGTATAGCAGTAATTATTTCTTTCATAAGAGTATAATACAAATTAGGAGGTGGATAAAATGATATTATTAAGTATATTATTCACTTTGTTGTTGTTTATCTGTGGTGTTCTGTCGCTCATGTACTCTAACATGAAAGACCACAACAACAATTTAATGAAACTCAACTCGAAATTATCTGATGAAGTAACAGAGTTGGAAACTAAAAATGCAATGCTTCACTCGGAAATTATTACTCGTACTGAAGAAAGAGCAGTACCAGTGGGTAGTACAGTAACCTGGTTAGATAAGCATAAAGAAATAGAAACTGGCAGCGTTCTTGACGATTATAAGCATAGAGATAAAACTTATGTAGTTGTCATACGTTTGAAGGATGGAAAAACACAAGGAGCTCCAATTTCTATTCCTTTAGAAAAACTATCTATTGCTTAGTTAAAGACTCGATTTTCGACTTCGTATAAGGGTCATTGGGAAATCTTGCAAGTGTCATCTTGCAGTACCCGATGGCCCTTAATTTATCATTATTCTTAATGCACAAATTGATAAGAGAATGATGAGTGCTCTTTGGAGCATCTTTCCATCTAATTGCAGATTCATAGTATCTTAGAGCCAGTCTTTCGTCTTTCAACATACTTCGATAAAACATTCCTACATATTCATAGGAACGATATCCATTTGGTAAAATAGATAAATATCTCTTGACATATTTTTCAGCTTCTAACAGCCATACAGTGTCTTTTTCATTGATAGCAAGAGACCACATTAGCCAAACCATATTTTCCCAAGCTTCTCTGTTTTTTGGGTCAATTTTCAGCACTTCTTTGTACAAATTGATAATCTTAGGATAATCGCCTGTCTTGGTTTCTTGAACACCATGCCAAATAGTGTCAATTGTTTTAATTAGATATTTGAGTTTTTGTTCACGAGTTTGCATTTTCTAACTCTTCTTCGTCCATGTATTCATTGTAAATTGCTTGTCTTACATTATGAACTAAATCAACATTTTTAGCAAAGTGCAATAAGATGTTTTGTCTCTGGTTTCGTTCGTAAATGGTTCGGCGTTTCTTTTGTGAGTTGTCCCATTCATAAATAAAGAAATACATCTCTTCTTTGATTTCTGCATAAGAATATTCAATTAGATATGTGCCATCCATGTTTATGAATGCATCAAATCCAGAAATTATATCAGTGCCTTGGAGTTCGTATCCAGTGCCAGTTTTACTAAAATAAATCCATACTGTAGGTTCCATAATCGAATTATATCACCATTCGTATATTCTGCTATAAATTATTTTAGTATCTCAGGGGATGATTATCTAATCATCCCCTTGGCCAGTACATTAAATAAAAAAATCCCCTCACAATGGAGGGGATGATTTGGTTTAGTTCTCTTCAGTAAAGAACTTTCGCAGTTCGTCTGCTTCACTTTCAATAATCTTGTTCATCGCAAGGTCATTGAATTGTTCAAGCACTCTCGCTTTAGACAGTCCGATATAGTTAGAATACAACTTGATTCCTTCATTCTTCTGTGCTTGCAAATCTGTCATTTTACGCAGATAGTTGTAAACATAAGGATGATTATTGTTCAAGGAAATGATAAGTTTCTTGTTTTGGCGAGTTGCCCTGTAGTGGGGCAAAGTCAAACCAGCATCTTCAAACCTCAATTGAAACCAGTCATCTGCTTTTTGAAAATTAGGTTGATACTTAGTGCCACCCTGATGGTCTTTGCGTGGCTTGGCTGGCTCTTCAGGAATAACCTCACACACATCGTTCAGGTTAAGAAGATTAGCATGATGTGCTTTCTTGACCGCATCGTTAAGAAGGTTGTTCAGTTCTTCAAGCTGTTGTTCTTCTTCATTGTTCAGAGGTGCGCCGGGGCATCGTTCGGATTGATGTTCCCGTGCCATGAGTTTGATGATTTCTTGCAACTTATCCATACCAGTCTTTTGCAGTTGGGATTTGGACTTGTTGATTTGAAGGAACTTTGTGGCAAGATGCTTTGGTATATCAATTTCAATACGCAGATTATTATAATTCATCTGTGGAGACATGAATACAAAGTCACCGCCACCGATAGTCGCATATCGGAACCCAATCTTGATGAAGATTCCAGAACGATTCATGATAAAACCAGCCTTTGAGTGAGGGGCTTTTTCAAGTTTGGAATCCCAGTTGATGAATTCTTTATTGTTAGAAACCATCTTGTCCTGATTGAAAGTATATCGGGTTACATTTATTGTATCCTTACCCAAGATAAATTCATCTGGCACTTGATTAATATATGTCGCATCATCATCACTCAAATGCCGATATAATGGGTCTTGGAATTCAACCTTAGCAGTGGTTGCACCATAATCTTTATAGTTAGGGAGATGCAATTCAATACCGGGAATCAATTCGAGACCGGGGAAATATCTAACAGACATATTCTTGAAGATTTTTTCAAGGTCTAACTCTTTGACTTGAACATTCGTAATGGTAATGATTGTTCCATTAGGTTTATTCACTTTTTGTGCTGGGTACAAATTGACATAACCCGCATTACTTGGATGTGTCGAGAAAGATGCTCTTGACTCGTAACCATCAGAAACAGTGGTCACATTGACAGTTCCCTTGTCACAAATGCCCCACATACCATACTTCATTCCTGCACCATAAACAGAAACCGACTTTTCATTGTACTGGTCATCATAACCAATATGCGTGATTGCCTTTTCAAGTTTCAGCTGAGACATACCATTGCCGTTGTCTTTGATGGTGAAAGTGAAACCGTCCTTTTTTTGAGGTGTCATACTGACCTCAACCTTGTTGGCTCCATTACCATATGAATTGTCGATGAACTCTGTTAGAGCATATTCAAGTTCAAATCCTTGATTTTTTGCACTTACAGAGATGTACTTCGCTGTAAGTTGAAACTGTTTTCGTACCATTAGTCTATCCAAACCTTTGTGATGTTTTATCATCTCTGACAAACTAATAATACCACGTTTCATATGGTCTGCAACCCAAAACCAAAACATTTTAAACCTTTTAGCAAAACAAAAAATGCATATTTATTTGATATTGGGATGGTGTTTGCACCATCCCATGTTTGCTTAAATAAAAAACAAGCGAGTGGAGGAAGCTCGCTTGTTTAAAGATACCTGGGTATCTTTTGGCATAAGGTAAAAGGGGATATATCTTATGCGTTGAGTTTATTGTACACTAATATTAAAGATATGCAACAATTTCGTCATTATCGTTAATAATTTCAGTACCACCAATAGGATAATTGAATATCTTATCTACAGAAACTATCTTAAGGTCATAATCACTTGAATTAGAAATATTTATGCACGAATCAATTAGATAATCAAACTCTTCTTGAGATAAATCTAAAGCTTTGAGAATATTATCATGTGTAATTCCACTTTGAGTTTGTGAAACATAATAAGCAAACCTGGCCAGAGTTTTGCGTATTGTAATTGGATTCATAAAAATATTATATCACAGAATTGTTTCAGGGGATGATTGAATAATCATCCCCTGAGTAACTTAAATAATATCTATAACAGCGAAATCATATCCGCTTGACCATCTTACAAACTTGGTCTTAATTTCGTTATCTGGTAAAGATTGGATAATCTGAGATATGTTTATTAATGAGTTTCTGTCTTGCATTTTTCTGAAAGCTGAATTCTTTACAGATGCTTGTAGCTGATCAAACAACTCTTGTCCATGCTTTTTTCTAAAGTTAGAAATGGCAATCTTTTTCATATGATTCTCTTCAGTAAGTTATTTGTAACATCAAGTTACAACATGATTATAGCATAACTAACCTATATGTCAATAAAAAAGCCCTCAAGTAATTGAGGGCTTCGAGTTACTACTTGGTTGATTTGTAGTCCAAAAGCAAGGTGATGATTTGCTTCGATTCTTCCATGCTCATTTGGGTTTCCGACATGATAGCCTTCATGGTTTGAAGGGTAATCTTTCGGTCGAGCAGTTCCTTGCAGATATCAACGATTTTCAAGGTTTCAGGCTTCAAGGTTTCGAGCTTCTTGGTTTTTCGTACCTTTGGAAGGTTTTGTCGATTTTGCCAAGGCTTGCGACGAGCCATGTCTTGCCGTTGCCATTGACGATAAGTGCCTTCAGGGTTTCCAAGGATAGCGTCTGTGCTTTTTGGGTAGCCTGACCTAAGTTTAGGATTCAATGGGAACCCTACATCTTGCAGGTTGTTCTCAATGACATAAGCCTTGTATTGTGAAAGGTTGTGAAACTTACCGGCGATGTGTTCCATCACTTCTTGTGCAGTGAAATACTTCTTGCCGTAAGAGGATGACACGTATTGCACAGTGTCCGTTGTCCGCTCAAGTGTCTTCATCATAACTACTTTTCTCTCCTTGTGATTACTCACAACATAAGTATACTACTTTATCTAATATAATGCCAGTAATGTGATGAAAGTTTATTATTTATTTTTTTTAGTTGGGGGATGATTGAATAATCATCCCCTGATGCTATTCAAATATAATTTTGCATCAGGGGATGATTTTATGCTGAGACAGGTTTTATACCCAAAATCTGTCTAATAATTGACCGGATTTTGGCAAATGAAAACTTGTCATCAATATTCATATCTTCACTTGCAATCACAATGTCGCTTGTGGTATTATCAGTGAACCCAAGGAAGTGTTCTCGACTAATCCACTCATTCTTGCGAGCATAAACCATGTGTGGGTTGAGAGGATAACCTTCGCCACGACCCGCTTCACGCTCTGCTCGAACCCAAGCTTGATAATCCTTGAAGGATTTGAATTTCATGGATTTGATTGTAGCACGAACCTCATCATATGGTTTGGCAATTCCCCAATTAGGGTTGCCTCTATGACGCTTTTGTTCCTGATTAGTAGGAGACTCAGTAACATAAGACATTTTCGTAGGACTTTCTAACGATAAGATTGTGATTTTCATCACATAATAAAGTATACCCTCTGCGTGTGTATATTACAAACATTAAGACCAAAACCCAGTAAAAAAGGTATATTTTATTTTTATATTTACCATGGGGTGATTGTACAATCACCCCAATTATTTAGTCAAAAAAATCCCTCCATAATTTCTCTCAGGAAATTTTAATGGAGGGAGGAGATGGAAGACACGTAACAACCAACCCAACCAGAAACAATGGGCGATGAGGGACTCGAACCCCCAACCAAGGGATTATGAGTCCCCTGCTCTGACCATTGAGCTAATCGCCCTAAACCAATTTTACGCTACTTCTGTTGTTTCAAAATATTTTCTATCTTGCCATGAATAATTGTCTCTAATCATAGTTTTGATTTCAGATAACAATTTATCACCATTTCTATTTGGTTGCTCATGAACAATTAACTTCACTTCTTGTTCACCAGAATCAGGGTTATGAAATAATTGCGCACCTACAATTGTACATTGATGAAACTTATGAACACCATATTCATCTGTAAGAATTGCGCCACGAATTTCTACTTCTTCTTCAGCTAAATTTTGTGCATCTAATAGCATTTGAATCAGGTCAGATGTAAGCATAATAATTTCCTTAAAGGTGGGATGGGATTTGCACCCATATCAAAGGTTTATGTCCTCTGCTTTATTTAAGCTACCCACCTAAATGTGAAGAATGATGATGGAGATACGAACTGGTAAGGAGATTTGTCATTCTTCACACATTTTGCCAGAAGCACCACCTTCTGACTTTTGTTCTTGATGCTGAAGACATCTTGAACACCCTTATATTACCACTTATCTACATAGTCCACAACATATTTTTTGCTAATTTCTTTGGTTCCATGATAGTGAGATATAAAATCAATATCATCATCATCATTCAATTCTAATACCAAAAATCTTGGCTCGTATTTCTTTTCTTCTGTATGAACCTTGATAAAATCATGAAGCATATTGTGTTTATAGAATGTAAACTTGATAATAACATCGAAATCTTCAGTTACTTCGTACAGTAGATATTTCATCAGTGTCCCCTAACAAATCAAGCGATATCAGGTGATTGACTGATTGTATCATTACGTCATGCAAAATAGCTACCATTTCCTCGATAGTCCATTTTGGCATTCGTGCATAAATTGTAGCAGGATAGAGAGTAGAATTACCTCTCTTGATACCTAAAACATACTGCTCATTCAAAGGGCAGTAGTAATTACCAGAAACTAAACGCATTCGAATTGGAGATGATTTTCCAGCATATTTCTTTTCAGCAAATGGTTGATGAGAAAAAATATGAAAATCTTCTTCTCTGAAAAAATCAAATCCATCACAGAAGATTACATAAGGATTGTAACCATAAATAGATGTCATGCCTTGAAATGTATTGGAGTTTTTAAAAGCACGTTCAATTGCATTACCGTGATGTTGTGGTGGACGTTGAGATGCTTCAAGGTCTGGGTCACAATCAGGATGGGTCTTACAGTGATTCTTCCAAGCACTTTCTGAAACTGGAGTGTAGCCATCATGTCTGCCTTGATGTTTGGCTTCAGAAATTAAAATAAAATGGTTGAATCCATCTTTGTCTTTAACAAATACAATTCCACCATCAGGGCTAACACCATCGGAACAATTGATTGAATCTAAAGTTTCAGAATCAATTATCGGCAAATTATTTTTCTTGTTGTAATAATTGATATATTCACAACCTTGCCGAGCTGTCCATTCTTTTGTAGTATGGAATTGAAGGTGAGGATATTCAGTTTGTATCTGCTGTAATGCCTGATTTACAGCAGATACAATTTCCTGTTCTTGCACCTTAGACACAACATTTTTTCTTGTGTCGTCGATATTGTGGAAGCCCGGTTTCTTTCTTGCCATAGCCTATTATACCTGATTATAGGGCTATTGCAAAAAAATTATTCTTCGTCTTCTTCTTCCTCATCTTCGTCTTCTTCAGATTCAAAGAACCTTTCAAGACCATCATGATTCTGTTCCAATTCACCAAAGTAACCCCAATCACCACCGTCACCCGCACAGGAATGACAGGTAATTTTTTCTGCTTCTTCTTCAGAATCAAAGTCTTCATCATCAATGACTATAGATACATTGTCCAATTCACATCGCTTCAAGAACATTGATGCATCGCAATCTTCTTCAAGGTAGAAAATATCCTCATCTTCGTCGTAATATGAATATTCAGAAAATGACTGACTAATTTTCCTTGCACGAGCTTCGCAACCTTCTACCTTGAGATATCCATGGCGAGGTGTAGAGATATGCACTACATGAACTACATTTTCCATTTATTTCCTCAATCTTTCAAATGTCGTAACCATCATATTCGTGATGGGGTTCAGAACGCTTGGTAAACAGATAAGTTAAAAATGCAATTGGTAAAAAAGCAAATGCAATTAAGAAATACACAACACTGTAAAATGTTTCAATTGTCATCAGAATCCGTTTCATCATCGAATACACATTCCTCATCGCCAACATAATGGAATAAGTCAGATTTTCTTTGTTCCAATATGCCAAATCTTTTTATATCACCTTCATTATCGGCAATCAAACTATGACATAAGATTTTTGCATCTTCCTCGTTTGCTGTAAGATATTGGAATGTGAGAATTACCTCAATCTCATCTAATGTGCATCGCTTGAAAAAAAGCTGGGCATCAATATCTTCTTCAAGGAAAAATGTATCTTGGAAAAAATCAGGGTCTTCTTTATTTACTTCAAAAAAATAATGGGAAAAACCAGAGAATGTTTGACTAATTTGCAGTTTTCGACATATATCCCCAGACACTTCTAAATATCCGTGTCTTGGTGTTTCGTAAAATGTAAGATGCAATTTTTCCATGTTTTCCTCGGTTGAATAATTATACCACGATATTCTGTTTGTCAAAATATTTATTTACTACTGATTATAGGGGATGATTCTTGAATCATCCCCTGAGTGTTTTAAATAAAAAACCCTTCCAGAAAACACTACTAAACTGGAAGGGTTAGCTCTCATTCTGTTTTATTATTTATCCTACCCCAAAGGCAAGTCAGAATGAGAAAATTTTAAATTACCATATTCTTCTTGATATGCTTGCACTGCTTCCAAAGCAAACTGATATCCTTTAAGCTTATCTGATACCATTTCAAAA
>JACCDW010758450.1_pt1 | contig 16697 bp, 17 predicted proteins | sample 7449781 | NCBI WGS metagenome assembly JACCDW01 (sample SAMN15323449, study PRJNA562643) | freshwater metagenome | isolation source: river surface water | place: USA:Blue River Watershed | collected 2017-08-18
AAAAGCCAAAGGTATTGGGTTTAGCGGTTCCGGCAATGCCTTTGGGATCTCCTGGCATGGATGGTCCAGAATATAAGGGAAAAAAAGATCCTTATGATGTTTTGATTATTGATACCAAGGGCAAGCCAAGTATCTATCAGTCTTATAGAAATCTACACTGAAAATTTTTAAAAGCTGTTGAGGCATTTATGGACATTTAATTTGAACTCCTGTTAACAGCCTTAACTGTATAGTGAAAGTATTTCAAAAAATTCATAATTGGGCAAAAGAGCTCAAGTGCGATGTCTTGGTTTTATGGTTTGCCCTTAAAAATCTTGAAACACCATTAATAGCGAGGGCAGTGGCATTCATTACAGTAGCGTATGCGCTAAGTCCGATCGATTTAATTCCAGACTTTTTACCAATACTTGGTTATCTTGATGACCTTATTCTGATCCCAATCTTTATTTGGATCACAATTAAACTAGTACCTGATGATGTGATGGTTCAATCACGAAAACAAGCCCAACAGTGGTTGGAATCCAATCAACTAAAGCCTAAAAGCTATTTTGGGCTAGTCATAATTTTGTTAATTTGGCTTTTATTGATTTGGGTATGCGCAAAGTCTTACTATGGAGATATGGGACGAATATTGTCGCTTTAAATGACATAGTTAAAACACTTAGATTTCACTTAATGGCGGCATATTTATTCGTTGACTCCGTAAGCTTAAGCAACCAGCCACCCTCAACCACGGGAATATCCCATCCGTGAGATTTGGGAGTATGTCGTTTTAAACGACAAAATTATGAGTTAAGTTTTAATCTAGGGACCGAATGTTACTACGTGGTCTGCTACCAATTGAATGCCTATCATTTCACCTGCGGCATGATCATGATGACTGGGGACAAAGGCAAGCACTTCAACCCCTGCAGCAAGCCTTAGCGTGTATAAAAAGTCTGCACCTCTGAAGACTTTACGGATAACTTCAGCCTGCATGGGGCTGCGATCATCATGTTGAATATCATCCGCACTCAATAGCACATCAATTTCTTTACCAATATCCTTTGAATGATCTTTGTTTAGCTCGAGTTCACCCAATTCAATTTTGACTTTGTTGTTGGTCTGCACAACACCTTTAATAAATACTCCACGACCTATAAAGTCTGCTACATAGCGATTGGCGGGCTAGTGGTAAAGCTCATAAGGGGTATCCCATTGAACTACCTTACCTTCAGTCATAACGCCGGTCTTATCGGCAATAGCCGCCTTAGTCAAGCACCTTTTCTTTAATAAGAAATAATCTAACTATGAGGCGAGAAATTGTCTCATAGTGATTTCACAGGTTGCGACAATTCGTTCAGAATTCCGCAATGAGCCGAGTCTTGATTAGCGTGGCACAGCTCCCTTAGCTCTCTTAATTGTTTTTCAAGTTGTTGTAAATCTTTTATGCGGTTGGTTACGGTTTCTATATGGGAATCAAGAAAATTATTAACAGAGCCGCAGTTTTCATTGGGCAAGTCCTTAAAACGAAGTAGTTGCCTAATTTCATTTAAAGCCATGTCCAATGAGCGGCAATGTCGAATAAACGTGAGGCGCTGTAAGTGCTGTTGGCCATAAATCCGAAAATTGCCTTCAGTTCTAGCGGGTTTAGGCAATAAACCCTCCTGTTCATAAAAACGAATGGTTTCTACTTGAGTATCTGTAACTTTGGCTAATTCACCGATTTTCATTGGGTTCACCTCAATGGCATTTATTTAACTATTTTAATTTCTTGACTCTATAGCTACTATAGGCTTTTTAATAGACAAATGTTAAAAATAGTTAGGTTATTGAAATGAGTCAGTGCCAGTCTTCTTGCGGCTGTTCTTCGCCTGCCACACCGCAACCATCTACATCATCTGTTGGTGGGAATAAAGCCGTCTTTCATATTGAGAATATGGATTGCCCAACGGAAGAGGCGTTAATCCGAAAGAGGCTAGCTACGGTTGAAGGCATTGCGGGGTTAGATTTCAACTTGATTCAACGAAAACTTTCGGTAAGTCATAACTTAGATTCGCTTGAGACAATTCAATCTGCTTTAGTGAGTGTTGGCATGAAAGCGGTTCTTGAAGAGGGTTCGCCCACTAAAAGCTCAAGACATCAACAGCCAGCCAAAACAAATTGGTGGCCTCTAGCTATCGCTGGTGTGACGGCCGCTTTGGCTGAGTTAATTGAGTTCTTCCCATTTGAGGTAAACCAACTTAGTAGTCAGTATCTTGTGATTGCCTTGGTTATATTCTCTATTGCTAGTGGTGGCCTAACAACGTATAAAAAGGGTTGGATTGCCCTAAAGAATGGCAATCTAAATATCAATGCCCTTATGTCGGTTGCGGTGACCGGTGGGATGGCAATCGGTAGTTGGCCTGAAGCCGCTATGGTGATGTTCTTATTTTCAATGGCTGAAGTAATTGAGGCTAAGTCCCTTGACCGTGCTCGTAATGCGATTAGTGGCTTATTAGATTTAACGCCAGAGATAGCTACTGTGCTTCAAGCTGATGGCAGTTGGTTGCCAACTCCAGTCAAATCCATTACCTTAGGCTCAATCGTTCAAGTTCGCCCAGGGGAGCGTATCGCGTTAGATGGCGTACTCACAAGCGGGAATTCAACAGTCAATCAAGCGCCTATAACGGGTGAGAGTTTGCCAATTGATAAGGTGCAAGGCGATACTGTTTTTGCGGGAACCATTAATCAAACAGGTTCTTTTCAGTTTAAGGTGACAGCAACCTCAACAGGCTCTACGCTTGCCCGAATTATTCATGCGGTAGAGGCGGCTCAGGGCAGTCGTGCCCCAACACAGAGATTTGTTGATCAGTTTGCGAAGATTTATACGCCAACTGTTTTCTTAATTGCGGTATTGGTGGCTGTCATTCCTCCGTTGGCTCTAGGTATGTCGTGGCATGACTGGATTTATAAAGCGTTAGTGATGTTAGTCATTGCTTGCCCATGTGCTTTGGTCATTTCCACGCCAGTGACGATTGTTAGTGGATTGGCTGCTGCCGCACGTAAAGGCATCTTAGTAAAGGGCGGCGTCTTTCTTGAGATGGGACGCCATATGAAAGTTTTGGCACTGGATAAGACAGGAACGATTACCTATGGCAAACCTAAGCAAACCGATTTAATTATTTTGGGCGGTGAGGCCAAGCATACGCATCAAGTTGCTGCCAGCTTAGCGGCTCGTTCAGACCATCCCGTATCTTTAGCGATTGCCGATAGTGCTGCGGAAAACAATCTTTCATTAATTGAAGTGGATAAGTTTGAGGCCATCTTGGGCAGAGGAGTTCGAGGCACTCTTGAAGGGGTTACTTATCAACTGGGTAATCACCGCCTGATTGATGAGCTAGGCTTATGCTCGCCTGAAATTGAAGCTCAACTACTTCCGTTAGAGCAACAAGGCAAAACCGTAGTGATGCTTACTAACTCATCACAAGTATTAGCATTGATAGCAGTCGCTGATACAGTGAGGGATACCAGCAAGCAAGCCATTAAAGACCTTCATCATTTGAGCATCAGAACGATGATGCTTACTGGTGATAATGTCTATACGGCAGAGGCTATTGGCCAGGAAGTGGGTGTTGACGTAATTAAGGGCAATTTATTACCTGAAGACAAACTTAAAATCATTGATGAAATACTAAACAAAAATCCTGATGGCAAGGTTGGCATGGTTGGTGACGGCATTAATGATGCGCCAGCTTTAGCAAAGGCAAGTATTGGATTTGCCATGGGAAGCGCAGGAACTGATACAGCTATTGAGGCAGCAGATGTGGCATTAATGGATGATGATTTAAGAAAGATACCTAGCTTTGTTAGGTTATCCCAAACAACGGCCAATATTTTGTATCAAAACATTACCTTGGCGCTTGGCATTAAGGCGATATTTTTTGCGCTGACTTTTACAGGACAGGCAACTATGTGGATGGCAGTTTTTGCTGACATGGGGGCTAGCTTGTTGGTAGTGGCTAACGGATTGCGGCTATTGCGTAATTAGAGTGTTTTAAGCAACGGTTAAGGGTTAGTGGACATGCTCAATCCTGGCAATCCCAGATCAATTTATCGAAAAAATCAAGCTAATTGTGATTTTTATCAACTTGCGAGATTGACAGACGCCAAAAATAAGATCTCAATGGAATATGCAGACATGATTGTTTTTGAAAATTAAGCATTCAACAGAAGGAGCGCTATGATGAAAAAGCTAGGATGGATTGCTGGTTTAAGTTTAGGTGTTTTATTGAGTACGCCCGTTTTAGCGCAATCAGCAGGAACGGGTACTAGGACTACGCAGACCCAACAAAAAAATGTTGATGTTGCAGAGTTTGACAAGCAGGCGGCTCAAATCCAGGAGAACTTTAAAAAGATGCAAGAGCAGATGGATAAGATTCGTGCCACTAAAGATCCTCAAGAAAGACAAAAGCTCATACAGAATCACTGGAACACAATGCAAGGCAATATGAATATGATGCAAGGCATGTGGAACTCGGGAATGATGGGGTGTTGTGGTGGCAATGGGGGCAAGATGGGCGGCCACATGATGGGTCCGATGATGGATTGGAATGGAATGAGTCCGTATTACTCCAAGTTAACTCCAGAGCAGTTAAAGCAACGCCAATACATGATGGAACAATACATGGGCATGCAACAAAATATGATGAATCAAATGATGCAACAAAATTATATATGGATGGATCAGCCCAAAAAGTAAATAGTGGGAGGCTAGGCTCTTGTACTTATCGTGAAATGATTGCCTAGTATCATATTAAGAAATATTCGGATCAGCAGATGAATTGTCCGTTGGTCCGCCTAATCCAATAAAGCCAATTATCAGCCTATTTTTATGTATTTTGGAAGGTGTGCACGAATTAAAGAAGTGTGTAAAAATAAGACTGTGAAAAGATTAATAATTCTCGCTGCTGTGTTTTTTATTGGGCTGCAAACGTCGTTTGCAGTAGTTGCGAGCTATTGCCTTCATGAGCAGTCCACCATTTCTCACCCGGGGCACCATGAGCATGACCATAAAGTGCCCACAGAAAAGGTCGGGTCAAATTTAGCTAATGATTCTGATTGCGGAACATGTCATTTAACCCACTCGTCCTTTTTCAACGAATCCAGCGTAAGTTATCTTTATCTAAATAAGCTTCACTTTGTAATAGCTATCGATCTGCATTTCCCCGATCTTAGTATCCCTCCGCCATATAAGCCTAATTGGATTCCTCTCGCTTAAGTTGGCGAGAACCATCCCTAAACTCAACTAAAAAATTCTCGTCAACTCTCAATTGTTAAATCAAATGGAGTTGTTATGTTTCGAGAGAAAATGCCGTTGTGGCGAAATTTTTCTGTTTGGATGCTTTGCATTCCATCGATATTCTGGTCAATATTTGCCTATGCCGATGATGCAAAGCTGAATAAGCGCGAATTAAAGTCCCTGTATGAAATAGCTTGGGAGCGTCAGCCTGAGTCAAAATCGTATCAATTCAGAGTGGATGCTGCATTAGCGAAGCAAAAGATTGCAAGTAGCTTCTTGGCTAGCCCTGCATCTATTGAGATCGCTCAAAAAACTGATAGAGCGAATAGCAATCAAGGTGCAAGCGAGACCATTGCGGGTCTGGGCATCCCGCTTTGGTTGTGGGGTGAGCGCGCCAATTCTATCGGGTTAGCGGATGCTGAATATAAGAGATTGCTTTCTCAGTATCTTCTAATTCAACTGAAAGTGGCCGCTGAAGTTCGCGATGCTTACTGGTCATATAAACGATCTAGCGTAGAGTTAGATTTGGCTAATGGTAGATTTCAAAACGCAAAGGCACTAAGTTTTGATGTAGAAAAAAGATTTAGGGCTGGAGACTTATCGCGTGCAGATTTGCATCAAGCTAATGGCGCATTAGCCAATGCAGAAGCAAGTCTAGCTGAAGCTCAAGCCAACTTTATCAATGCAGAGCAAAAGGTTCGCTCATTGTTGGGTGTTGGTATGGTGGAAAAATCTATCAAGACCGGATTATTAAATCAGCTTGCTGAGCCAATCCCAAAGGTTCCGGATAATTTATCGAGTCTAGATTTCAATTTACCAGTAGTAGCAGCATTACTTGATCAGCTTGAGGTAGCTAAGAAAGCAGTTTCACTAGCTAAAGCGCAAACGCGATCAACACCGGAATTGCAACTTCTGACAACAAGAGGGCGGGATGTTTATGGTGTTCCATTTCAACAATCCATTACTCTAGGAATACGCATTCCGTTTGGTTCGGATTCTCGCTATCAAAATAAATTAGCAACAACAACTGCTGAAATGGTAGAAGCTGAGTCGCAGTTGGCGCTTGAAAGGGAGAGGACTCTCTCGAATATTGAGTCAAGTGTTTTGCTGGTAAAGACTGCTCGACTAAAAGCCGACTCATCTGAAAAAAGAGCCGTATTGGCTAATGAAACACGATCTTTTTTTGAAAAGTCGTTTCGATTTGGTGAGACGGATTTACCTACAAGATTGCGTATTGAGTTAGAGGCATCGGATGCAAGCCGACAAGCTGCTGTTGCAAAAATTAATTACGCAGTGGCCATTTCAAATTTACGCCAAGCCCTTGGGCTGTTACCGGAATAAGGATTTATCGATGAATTATTTAAAACGCAAACTCATTCTACTTTCCGCAGTTCTTTTTCTGTCAGCTGCGTCTGTAAACTTAGTTATTGCTGGTCCGGGCCATGATCATGATGCTGGTCAAGCAGTTAATTCCGTTGGGGTAGCATTGCCCCGTTTTTATGCAGAATCTGATATGTATGAGGTTGTTGGTGTTTTCGATGAAAAGCTGATTCGACTCTACATAGATCATTTTTTAACCAACAAACCTGTGAAAGCTGCACAAGTCAATATTGACCTAGACGGCCAAAAAATTGAGCTCAAAGAAGCTCCTGGCAATGTCTATGAGGGCCCTCTTGCTAAAAACTTAAAGGGTGATCTCGTGCCTGTAACTATCACCATTATTGATGGTGATGTAAGCGACATTATTGCAACTACGTTTGTCAATCAACACACCAACTCTACAAAATTTAGCTGGTGGTTGGTTGCTAAGTTGGCGATCGGTGTATTGGTTCTGCTTGCGATTTCCTGGCGCTTTTACTCTAAACGCGGACAAATCATCCCGAAAATACAAAAAATACTTATGCAAATTAAGGATCGCAAATGATTATCTTTATTACATTATTTAAACCTATTTTGATTGCGGCCGTACTATTTTTTTTCAGTTTGTCATACGCAGGATCTGATCATGGGGATGAAAAGAATTCAACTGCTGCACTGAGTGTTGACACTCCCAAAAGGCAAGCCAATGGCAATCTTTTTATACCCAAGTTAGCGCAAAGGCAGTTGAAGGTTGAGACTGAATTGACTCAAGAGGGCGATTTTCCTAAAACACTCGATTTGGCAGGCAAGGTCATGATGGATCCAAACTATGGCGGCAAGGTTCAAGCGATTGTTGCCGGAAGAATCACACCAGGACCTAAAGGATTTCCATTGCCCGGGCAAAGTGTGACGAAAGGTGATGTGCTTGCTTACGTAACGCCAGAGGCTGGCCCTAGCGGTACCCGTTCTTTAGCTGAAAGCCGTTTAAAACGATTGCGGGAGTTAAGTGATACCGTACCTCGCAAAACGATTGAGGAGGCTCAGGCCGCGGTTGCCAATGAAGAATTGAGAGCGCCTGTTTCGGGGATTATCTCGACGATGGGCATTGTTTCTGGGCAGGTGGTCGAGGCAAGGCAATTAATTTTCGAGGTAGTAAATCCAAGTCGATTATTGGTTGAGGCATTAGCTTATGACGGCACTATGCTCAAAAATATATCTGGTGGATTCATTGAATATTCTGGAAAAACTATTGAACTTCAGTATTTGGGCGGAGGTCAATCTATGAGAGAGCTCGCACTTCCCATTACATTTTCTGGGAAAAATGATGATTTGCTAGGAATTCCTATTGGTCAACCGCTTAGAGTGTTTGTTAGTACTGAGACCAAATATAAAGGCTTCAAAATTCCATTCTCGGCAATTGTTAAAAATGGTGCTAATCAAAACATTGTCTGGATTAAGAAGTCGCCAGAAGAGTTTGAGCCAAAAGTAGTCTTATATGAGCCGCTCGATGGAAAGTATGTCGTTGTCACTTCAGGATTGTCTGCGCAAGATAGGGTTGTAAGTAGCGCAGCTTCCTTAATTAATCAAATTCGCTAAGGGCTACTATGTTTACCTGGCTATTAAACTTTAGCTTGAAAAATCGTCTGATTGTCATCTTGATTGGATTAATCATCATGGCATACGGAGCATTTGCGCTCCAGAGCATGCCGGTAGATGTTTTTCCAGACCTCAATAAGCCAACCGTAACTGTAATGACTGAAGCTGGTGGAATGGCCTCTGAGGAGGTTGAGCAATTAATTACATTTCCATTGGAAACGGTAATGAATGGTCTTCCGGGTGTCGAGTCAGTGAGATCAATTTCGAGCGCTGGACTCTCTTTTATCTACATCACCTTTAATTGGAGCACGGATATATATCGAGCCCGTCAAATGGTGAGTGAGCGTTTAAGCACAATGGAAAACACGTTACCCGATAGGGTTGTACCGCGAATGGGACCGATCAGCTCCATCATGGGCGAAATTATGCAAATTGCAATACCAATTGATGAGGCTAAGATTTCTCCAATGCAAGTTCGCGAGTATGCAGACTGGGTTTTAAGACCTCGATTAATGGCGATTCCTGGAGTTGCTCAGGTTATTCCAATCGGAGGTCAGGTCCGTCAATTTCAAGTCCAGCCTAATACGCGGCGAATGTCCGAGCTAGGGGTGACGGTATCGCAGCTGGAGGGGGTTCTTAGGGGGCATTCATCGAATACTTCTGGGGGCTTCATTGAGGTTAATAGCAAGGAATACCTGATTCGTAACATTGGCAGAACTTCTAGCTTGGATGATTTGAGAAACTTGGCAGTGACAACAAAGGGTGGTCAGCAAATTTTGCTAAAGCAAATAGCTGAGGTTACATTTGCGCCAGCAGTTAAGCGAGGTGATGCTGGTTATGAAGGGGGTCCCGCAGTTATCTTGGGAATTCAAAAGCAACCATCGGCCGACACAATCGATTTGAGTTTAAAAATTGAAAATGCACTGAATCAATTAAAGCAAGGCCTTCCTGAAGGGATGAATGCGCCCAGAATGACGTTTAGGCAGGCTACATTTATAGAGGCATCTATCAATACACTTGAGGGAAAACTGATTGGTGCTTCAATCTTTGTAGCAATTATTTTGTATCTGTTTTTGGGTACATTCAGGCCAGTTTTTATTTCATTGACTGCAATTCCAATATCGATATTAATCACTGCGTTAGTTTTTAAATACTTTGGTCTTTCCATTAACACTATGACCTTAGGAGGGCTTGCTATTGCTATTGGTGGACTAGTGGATGATGCGGTTGTTGATGTTGAAAATATCATTCGCAGACTGAAAATCAATACCGATAAGCCAGAAGGTGAGCGTGTCAGCATTATTGAGGTAGTGCGGATGGCATCACTTGAAGTGAGAACCGGGATTATCTACGCAACTGCCATCATAGTATTGGTTTTTATTCCCTTATTTGCACTTTCGGGAATTGAAGGTAAATTGTTTACCCCTCTTGGGATAGCGTTTATAGTTTCTACGCTGGCCTCTTTGATCGTGTCGGTAACGGTTACGCCAGTATTGAGTTATTACCTATTGCCAGCCATGAAACAGGCTAGCCATGGAGATACCAAAATCCTAGTTTGGCTTAAATCGCATTACCAAATAATGCTCAATCGATTTTTGGTGGCGCCAAAAAGATATATTGTTTACGCCGCTTCCTTGGTTCTCGTTTCTGGGCTCAGCATTTTTGTAATGCCAACTGCTTTTTTGCCTCCGTTTAATGAAGGGACATTATTGGTAGGTTTGAGACTCAATCCGGGGGTTGCCTTAACCGAATCTTCAGCGATTGCGCGGCAAGCTGAAGTACTTATTCGTCAAATCCCTGAGGTGACCTATGTTGGCAGAAGGAGTGGTCGCGCTGAGCTTGATGAGCACGCGGAAGGCGTACATGTTAGTGAGCTTGATGTGGGACTTAAGCCTGCAAAAGAATTAACAAGATCGATGGCTGATATTCAAGATGACATTCGAAAGAGATTGGTGAACTTACCTGCTGCGATTGCGATAGGGCAACCTATCTCACACAGAATCGACCACATGCTATCAGGAGTGCGTTCACAAATTGCCATCAAGATTTTTGGTGATGACTTGGATATTTTGCGCAGTCAAGCAGATTTATTACGCTCAAAATTATCTGGAGTTTCAGGTCTCGTAGACTTAGAGATTGAAAAGCAAGTATTAGCTCCGCAAATTAAAGTACGAATTAATTATGACCTTGCATCGCAATATGGAGTCTCCACATCTCAAGTCATGGAGGTATTGCAGTCAATAGTAGAAGGGGAGCGCCTTTCTCAAATCATCGAGGGAAGTAAACGTTTTGGGCTTGTGCTGAAATTGCCAGAGACTTCTCGAACGCTTGATGGGTTGTCTGATGTTTTAATTGATACTCCACTCGGAAGAATACCGCTTTCAAAGATTGCTTCCTTGGAGGATAGCGATGGTCCCAATCAAATTAGCAGGGATGATGGGAAAAGGCGAATTGTCATTTCTGCAAATACATCAAATAGGGCGTTATCTGACGTAGTAAAAGATATTAGGGTTGTAGTCGATAATTTCCGTATGCCTGAAGGTTATTTCGTTACGTTAGGAGGACAATTTGTCGCTCAAGAAATGGCCTCTAAGTTGATTGGATTTTTATCAATTGGCTCATTGCTAATGATGTTTGCTGTACTTTATACAAAGTACAAATCAACCCTTTTTTCTCTCATGATTATGTCCAACATCCCATTGGCAATGATTGGCGCAGTCATTGGCTTATGGCTATCTGGTCAGCCACTGTCAATTGCCGCCCTCATCGGATTTATCACGCTAGCTGGTATCTCGGTGCGAAATGGAATCTTAAAAATAAGCCACTACCTAAATCTGATGAGGCTAGAGGGTGAGGCATTTAGTAAGTCAATGATAGTAAGAGGTTCAATTGAGAGATTGTCACCAGTTTTGATGACAGCGTTAGTTACAGCATTCGCTTTAGCGCCTTTGCTTTTTGAGGCGGAACGGCCGGGAACGGAGATATTGCATCCTGTGGCGGTTGTAATTTTCTCTGGGCTTATTAGCTCAACCTTATTAGATACCTTTTTAACGCCGGCTATGTTTTGGCTCTATGGAAAGAAAGACGCTGAAAAATCATTATTAATTACAAATGCACAAGAGGGATATTAAAAATGAAAATTCGATCACTTATATTAACGTTCGTTATTTTTCTATCGACTACATCTATTGCAAATGCTGACGGGAGGCATGATCATGCCCCTCTATTTGGAGGAAAAATATTTGTAGTCAAGGATATTGATGTTGAGCTTGTCGCAAAAAATGATTTAGTGCAAATTTATGTGCGAGATCATGGAAAGCCTATTGACATTAATGGGGGAAACGCAAAGCTGACATTACTAAATGGAGCAAGCAAGCAAGAATATGAGCTTGCTGCAAATAGGGAAAATTTTGAGATAAGAGGAAAATTTAATATAGAAAAGGGTACTAAGGTAATTGCAATTATTAAATTGAAAAATCAAGTCATTACGGCTAGATATGTTTACTGAGACACCACTTTTTTGATCTAGGTTTTAAGACGGTAGATAGCTAGAATGATTATATGGAGTTCGGGGTCATGGGAGAGTAATTTATTCAGGATGAATAAATTACCATCTTAGCGCCATCTTCAACCCTCACCACAATAGCGCCAGCCTTTTTCTTCCTTAGCGCCGCCGCTAGTGCGTCATTAAAATTTCCATATGTGCCTGCAGTCATCCATGACGAGTAGGCATTATTCATTTTGTATTGCGCTTTATAGCTGGTTGAAGACATTTTCTTTGTGCTTTCTACTTTTGATAGAAATCTTGCTCGGCCTGCAAATAAGATTAATCTCCTTTTAGCAAAGTTATTATTACTACACATAACACCACACACCGATCCTTAGGCGACGTAACCTCTTGATATCAAAGAGGTCTGTTATGGTTGTCTGCGCTCTTAATCTAGAAACTTGAATTTGTCGGTTTTCCCGACACACACCTGCAGATACCAAGCCCTCAATACGAGACCCCAATCAACAACAGCCAAACCGGTGTTTCGACCTACACCTCGAACCTGACCACCGTAGGTCATTGTTGAGCATTGTTTTTCACTGATTAGCCAGCCCTTCTAAGCCGTGGGTGGCGGCTCAAAGTTCCAGCAGGTCAGTTAACAATCTCCTCAATACTTTTAGAGTGAGTTATGGCTGCCGTCACAAAACATACCATTCTTGGAATGCTTGCAACCACAGAAATAAACGGTCTTTGATTCTGTTGCCGTCAATTGCTTTGGGGTAAATTCAGTGCCTTGATGGCTGCCATCGCAAAAGGGCTGATTCTTGCTTTTGCCACAAGAACACCAATAGTAGGTTTTACCTGCTTCAACATTGATTGGGTAGGGTGCTTTTTGAGCAATCGTTGGTTTCATGCTTTCTCCTTCGTAAAAATTTGCTTTAAATGAACCAGTGTAGTTTTGGTTTTCTCAAGATCTTTGGCGGTTAACTGACTAAATGCATTTAGTAGATAGTCCATATGCTCTGGGAATACCTTGGTAAACGTTTTTTGACCTTTGGTAGTTAAACCAATTCGTTGACTACGACCATCATCCTTATTTGCTTCAAGGGTTAAGTAGCCCTTTTGGTTCATTCGCTCGATTACTCCCGTGAGTGACGTTTTGGAAATCAAGGTTTTTTCACTCAATTCTTTATAGGTCATTGGAGCTTGGTTCGCTAGGGTTGCAATCACATCAAACTGAATGGGGCTTAAGCCAAGCGAACGAATGTGGCTATTCGAGTATGCCTCGAAGGCCTGATAGGTGCGAACCAGTTCGCGCAGAGTGGGTAAGAAGTCCATATATGGATTAATATAGTCCATATATGGAATAATGTCAATTCATTCCATTTACCTTCTTAAAGGCCCATCTTTGCATCCTCATAAAACACCCACCTGGTATATCCCTCACGGAGCAGGACCATGCTTCTTCATGGATTGGAATCCACCCAATACCTGGAAACCCATGGAGGAGTTTTTGAGGGGTTTGCCAGCTACCTTGAAAGAGAAACCAAAGGCCATTGTGATGATCTCCGCCCATTGGCTAGAGTCAATTGTGAGCGTGACCAGTCATCCAAAGCCAGCACTCATCTATGACTATTCTGGATTTCCAAAGCACACCTACGAGCTGCAATATCCAGCCCTGGGCAACCCTAGTCTTGCAGGTCGTATTGTTAGCATGCTCCAAGCGAGCGGGATAGCAGCACAAGAAAACCCAGAGCGAGGTTTTGATCATGGCATGTTTATACCCATGAAAATCATGTTCCCTAACGCTGATATTCCAGTAGTTCAGTTGTCCTTAAACCGAAACTTAGATCCTAAAACCCATATCGAGATTGGCAGCGCCTTAGAGCCCTTGCGCTCTGAAGGTATCTTAATAATTGGTAGCGGTATGAGTTTTCATAATATGCGCGGTTATGGTGATCCGCGATTTACTCCAATATCAAAAGAATTTGATCAGTGGCTCACCAAAACAATTGAGGCAGATCCCGTTAGACGACAAGATCAATTAATTCATTGGAGAGCAGCGCCACAAGCTGAGCAGTGCCACCCCATGCGAGAAGAGGAGCACTTATTGCCTTTGATGGTAGTTGCCGGTGCAGCGGGAATGGATAGGGGGCTTAGACCCTTTTCAGATTGCGTATTGCAGACATGGATTTCAGGATTTTATTTCTCATGAAAAGGCGGGTAATTATCTTCTCATTCGAAAAAAATCCTTATCTGTTAGTAAGAATGAGAATGAAATAGAGGAGTAAAGGTTTTTATATAAATTAACTAAAAAGTTAATCAAACAAGGGAGAGTATTTACTATTTAAAAAGTTGCATAAAATAAACAATAAAAATAACAACAAAAATAACTGCAGCTATTAGTGTAGAAAAAAATAAGCACCCAAAAAGAATGGTTATAAAAATACCCTGAAAACCTAAAGGATAATTTGTGTCTTTCTCTTTGTTGTGCATTTATATTTAGAAATTAAATAATTTTCAAAAAAATTCTACCTGGTTGATGTGAACACCTCTCAATAGATTCGACATTAACTCAGCGAAAAAAATTGTTTGTGTGTTGTGTATTGTCATCAGTACTAAGATAGTAATTATGTAAAGAATCGTAAGTTAATGATAATAAGTTTTCGATTTATCTAGGGTGTCAGTTTTAGTTCTTTTAGTATTTCTGCATAGAAGCGATTGGCTAATTCATCCTCTGGGGTAAATGCTTTACCCCAACCTTCTTTATCATACAGTTGAATCTCTTCCTTATTGCGCGCACGTATAAAAATAACTATCTTGGGATTTAGTGTACGGGCGGTCTCAACCATTTTGCTAACATCTAGTGAATCCTGAGATGCGATCACTAAAATAGCTGCATTAGCAATATGCGCTTGAATTAAAACAAAAGGATCTGAGGCATCTCCAGAGACGGCTGGAGTACCAGCTTTTCTTAATTCTTCAACAATTGAGCGATCTTTTTCTGCAACCACACACGAGATCTGCTGCTTTTTCAATTGCGCAACAATACTTTTGCCAACTCTACCGTGACCAACCACGACAACTTGATCTTTAAGCAGCGATTGCTGAGTGTTCTCAGGTAATAACGCCAGTGGATCAATGCGAAGATCTAATTTCCTAGCCAAAGCGGAGCGTTTTCTAGCCCATTCAATCAGCGGTGAAATACTATCAAATAAGAAGGAGTTCAAGGCAATCGACACAATTGCTCCAGCAAGAATCAAACTATGCGCATCGTTTGAAATGAGGTTCATAGTTAGACCCATGCCAGCGAGAATAAATGAGAACTCCCCAATTTGCGCAAGGCTAATGCCAACTGTAACCGCGGTATTTAGTGGGTATCTAAATAGCAGAACCAAAACCATTGCCGCTAAGGTCTTGCCAACCATAATGATAAAAATAATGATTAATAATTTGAGGGGCTCGTGCCATAAGATTTCTGGGTTAAATAGCATTCCAACCGATACAAAAAAAAGTACTGCAAACGCATCACGTAATGGTAATGATTCATCGGCTGCACGCTTACTTAATTTCGATTCCCCAAGCATCATGCCTGCAAAAAATGCACCTAGAGCAAAAGAAACATCAAATATCTTGGCAGCCAAAAAGGCGATCCCGATTGCAGAAGCAATAACCGCTAAGGTAAATAATTCACGCGAACCATTTTTGGCGACCATCCATAAAATCTTTGGTAATAAGCGTTTACCAACGACCAACATCAAAATAATGAATGCTGCAACTTTGGCCAAAGTAACACCAATGACTTGAGCTAATTCATTGACATTGGTTGTGGAAGTTGGATTTGCTTCATTTTGAAACAGCCCTCCGAAAACCGGGAGCAGAACCAAGGCTAAAACCATGACCAAATCCTCAACCACTAACCAGCCAACTGCAATTCGACCATTAGAGGTTTCCAAGAGCCCCTTTGACTCCAAAGCCCTTAAAAGCACAACCGTACTCGCAACTGACAAACTTAAGCCAAAGATGATGGAGCCCAGCAATGACCAACCCCAATATGTGCCAACAAAGAAACCCAATACTGTTGCTACAACCATTTGAAATAGAGCACCAGGGATGGCAATTTTCTTTACTGCCAATAAATCGTTAATGGAAAAATGAAGACCAACACCAAACATCAGCAGCATTACCCCAATTTCAGCTAACTGCATTGATAGGCTAACGTCAGCAACAAATCCGGGCGTTGCTGGGCCAATCAGTATTCCCGCCAACAAATAACCCACCAACGGCGGCATTTTTAAAAACGTAACCGCAAAGCCCATAACAAGGGCTAGGCCAAAACCTGCAGCAAGAATTGCGATTAGGCCAACGTCATGGGGCATTGCTGTTATCTCCGAGTGGTGTAAGGCTTAAGTAAGTTGCCTATTTAATCTTAATGAATGACTTTTTCAATAATAGTTCACTGTGGTAATAAATGCCGTGACTCTTCTAAATATAGCCAGATATAAAGGTTTTTTAATTCGCAATGTTTTTATTCATCTACTGGGAAATTTGACAACTTAATTAAAAAATCTATCATGAGAGGTATTAATATTAGCTCTTACACCCGCAGGTCACCTGAAAAAATCCATTCGTAGTAGTTAGACTTACTATTTTTGCCTCGAAAATTACCATGGCTAATTGATCCAAAAGTCTTAAATATGTCTGCAAATGAAAAACTGAGTAAGGAAGATCTACTCAAGACCCTTAATGAATTATTAGAGGCAGAACGGGCTGGCGCACGGATTACATTAGAAACTGCCAAGCAGGTTGTTTCTCAGTCTACTGCTCGCTTAGTGGAAGAGATTCAACGCGATGAGGTTCGTTGGTGCAAGATGTTGATGAATCAAATACGCTCCATGGGTGAGGTTCCGTCAAGTACCACGGGTAGTTTTTATGAAAAAGCCATAGCGATTACTGACATCCAAGAGCGAATTGGTTTTATTAATCGCGGTC
>JACCDW011411846.1_pt1 | contig 16694 bp, 17 predicted proteins | sample 7449781 | NCBI WGS metagenome assembly JACCDW01 (sample SAMN15323449, study PRJNA562643) | freshwater metagenome | isolation source: river surface water | place: USA:Blue River Watershed | collected 2017-08-18
GCACTCTTCTCAGGAGTGATGGACACAGGGCGGTTTGCCATAGTGTCCCACACAACAGAGCGCATCCTGCGCACATGTGGGAGACTAAGGTCAGACTGGCCCTTCACATAGCGGATCAGAGCAAAGGGCATCTCAGGAGTGGCATTGTCATAAATGCGAAGTGCGCCGCCCTCGGCCGACTTCAGGTAGCTGCTCAGCGCGCCCCAGCTGGGGTAAGTGGAAGTAAGGGTTGCAAACGTAGAAATCATTTTGGGAAAGGAAAAGTACACTGGCTTGGAAAAGTGCGTGTGTATGTGTGTCTTGGCCGTGGGCGCACTCAATTTTTCAGGCTTCCAACTCTTCAATTTTTTCCACCTTCTTAGCGGAATGCTATGTCTGTATTATTTAGAAAAGAACTGTAGAAGGATGGCCACTAATAATCTGGCTCAGTATGACAATATTCCCGAATTGGGAGATCTTGTCACCTTTATAAGCGATGTGTACGGCCGGACATACGGTCGTATTGTATATCGTGATGGAACAATGATTCGGATACGCCCTTACACAAGCACAAATACAGCCGTAGAATTCCCCTTGGACCCTGAAACCGGATTGTTTTTGGAACGCCTTGGAGTCTCAGAAGTCCAGATCCACGAAAAACGCACTGATCCTCATTACGCAATTCAGCTTGCGCTAGTTCCAGGAGAAGGTGTAGAGTTTTTTGGTGCTGATGGACAACTCGTCTCAGAACCTGGAATTATACACGAAGTTATTGCTACCGATGAATACGATGCAATTAAGCTTGAAAATGGATTAGTTATTGATTTCGGATTTATTGGACCAAAACCACCCATTCTTGTTGCGCGTGGTGTAGCTGCGCCTGAAGCTGTAGCAGCTCCAGAAAATGAAAGTGTAAATGCTTTAGAAACAGAAAGTGGTGAACTTTTCCCGGAGCTGGATGAAGAGGATTTGGGGCCCGCTTTAGTGGAAGAGATTCCTTCAGAAGATCGTACATATAGCGATGCTGTTCAACGCGAAGAGATGTTTGTTGGATTCCTAAGTGAGATCCCTGTAAAACGTCAAAAAGATCCTAAAATCATGGCGCGCCTATATCGCGAAACAGACTTATTGCTTGGTCTTAAGAATTCTGTACTCCCCCGTGACGAGACTGGTGCATTGTTAGCTGGTGCTCCTCCACGGAGCTATATGGCAAACACGGTTCAAGAATCATTAGAAAAACAGAGTACAGGTTCTCCCTTATCTTCAGTAATCCCCGTTATAAACACCAAAAAGGTATTGTATGTCAACTCTCAGTCAGAAGGAGATCATATTCATATTGAAGCCCGTTCCGATTCAAAGACATTAATTGATATTTCAAATGCCGGTATTACTTACACTGAAACTGTGAATGAAGCTGGTATGAATCCGTATATTATGTATTTGAACAATGTATTGCGTGGAATTGCTGCGTATACACCATCCTCGGCTGACGCTCCTGGCATAAAAGTGGATCAGGATGTCTTACGTTCAGCTGTGCCTCCTACACCCGTAGAAGGTTTCCCGAAAGTGCCAGCAGCCTATGATAAACGGAAACAACTCATTGATCTTTCATTAGATCATCTTGGACAGATTCAAGATCGTCATGTACGCCTGTTAAGTTCCAACAAGATCATGAATTCTCGCACTCGCACCTATTTCACTGTTGCTCCTGCCGATAGTGGTGAAACACTAGCACACATTGTATTGACTCCTGAAATGGCAGAACGTCGTGCGCCAACACGCAGTAGCGTACTCTTGTGGGATATACAGGCAAGTGAACGTAGTCGCGCGGCATCAGCACCTTTTTACAAGGCAATGATGGCTGATTGGACAGGCATGACTGTACTTGACACGACTCCTATGCCTATTTCAACAGTATTAGAGGAGCGGCTGTATCCTTCGCTGGCATTTGTTACAAAAGGCAATGTAAGTGTGCTGGACTCATTTGGGTTACGCTATTTAGAATTATCTGAGGCTACATTTGCTCCACTGAAAGCAGCAGTAGCTGTCGGTATTCAGGAGTTTGATGCTGCGTATAGTAAATTGCGTGATGCTGCTATTGCATCTTTAGCAAATCCATCTTTGCCAGCAATTAGTGGTATAGCCGATGAAACAAGTGTTTTACTGAAACCCGAAACATTCAAACCGTCTGCTTTACAAGCGGCGTATAATGAATTTGCTGAACGTGAAACAAGTCTGCGCAACTATGACTTAGCATTAGCGAACCATATGATACAGGGTGCTAGTAGTACACTTGGGCCATATTGGTATGCTGCTGCTGTAGGTGAAGATGCCCCTGAATTATTGGCCTCTGCTGAACTTACATATACATCTGAATTAGCACGCATAGAACGTATTACACAAAACGCACGCGACCTTTCTAAAGAGTTTAGTGCTGCTCCCGTTATCAACCCATGCGCACACGTTCATGAACTAGAAAAGATTCGCAGCGTGCGCAATGATCAGGAACGCATGGTCTTGTTTGAAAAGTTTATGAAGAAATACCAGGCTGGTCAACAGGGCAATTACATATTATGCGGCTCATGTGGTAAAGATCTTGTATGTAAACACGAGTTATTATTGCTGAATGAATACTTGAATCCTGGTCGTGGTGTAGCACTTCACAAGGCGCTACTGTTGGAATTCGCTGGTCCTGTGTTTGAGGGTGCATACATTTGCCGCAATTGTGGTCAGAAAATCGCAGAATTAGAATACGACACCCATCTGGAATTTGACGATGAAGGCCGTCCATTAGTGGGCAGGTCAACGGTTGAAGAGGAAGCTGATGAATTGGAAACTGCCGTTGCGATTCGTGCTGAGGCGGAACGCGATATTCCTTTTTCAGGCGAAGATCGCGAAATCTATTTTAATCTTCGTACACTGTTTGAGCGCTGCGGCATGGCTATGGATCTAAGTGTTTATGAACGCACTGTGAAGGCTGCTAAAGCATACTTGAAACGGAATATGAAGTCAGCGGAAGACTATGAAAAACTGCGCGCATTTGCTAAACAGAAATTTAAGCGTGATCTTCCACCATACATAACGGAACAGGCTGATACCCAAATTAAGACAATAGGAGCACTCGTAGTCCTTGAGCTTCAAACATCTACTGTAAATATTCCTATTCCGGCCGGTGGATGTAAATTAAGTCGTGAGGGTTTCCCATTAAATCCTACAGGCGATGAAGCGCTTCAATATGTAAGCTGTGCTTTAGCGGATATTAAGAATCTGAATCCTCCTTGGAGCAAGACATCATGGTCTCCTGAAACACGTAGTGATCCACGCAGGAGTACAGTGAAGAATCTGATTCTGAGCACACTCTATGCTATGCTGTGTATTCCTACACAGGCATCGGCCGTTGTTCCTCCTCCCGTTGATTCACTGACGGAGGTGTATAAAGCGCTTTTGGAAGAAACACGTGCACGCCGTGCTGGCTCTGCTGCTGGTGTGGTTGATACACAGCTTCCTAGTATGAAAGATAGCCTGCCACCTAGTTATCGCCCCTTGCCGATTATGATTGCTCCTAGTGCTTTGGAAGAAACGCCAATTAAAAATGTGGCGCAATTCAAGAAAAATCTGGAATCCGGTGATATACAAGAAGTTGGTACACTTGTGAAAACACGTCATCGTCAACTTGTACAGTCCATAATGGCAGATTTCCATCGCACAAGTAAAGAATCTGGTGTTATAGTGGCAAATAACCCACGCTCTGATTCAGTATGTTGTTTCAAACGGATCGGTGACGCAATGCGCAGTGGCTTTGGTGTTCGCGCATTAGATATTGGCGAGGCGAAACATCAAGAAGCAGCCCTTATTGATAGTGCTGCTCATGTGTTCACGCAACGGGATCCCGCTCGCCCAGCAGCAGGCACACATATGTATGTGCCATGGTCTGCGCCTAGTCGCGAAACATTGCTGCCCAACATGAATCCTGAAGACTACTATAAACTGTTTATGAAGCATTGCTTTACTGGACCAAATTCAGGCCTAGCACACGAATACAGCCTTAATAACAAATGTCGTCATTGCGGATTTGCTCTACCCGAAGATTTACTGTATCCCCCTACAGCGGATATATCAGATTCTGATGGCAAGTCTCGTGAACGTCGCCTTGCTACAATTGCCGAAGAACGGAAAGCCGCTATACTGGCCGCCCTGAATCGCGCTGGTATTGAGATTAATGCGGACACATTCAGATCCCTTGAAGATGCTATACGCCGTCGTCACGGATTGGCGCCAGTAGCCGATTTAACAGAAATAAATCTGATCACACGCATGCAGACAATGTTACCATTATATAGCGACTTTTTACCAGTTGTAACACAAGATTGGGAAAGCTTAGTAAGCGCATTGAATGAAATCATTACAACGCAGAAATCAGGTTTAGCACGCACGCAGGTGTTTATGAAGGATTTTGCCAAACGGTACAAAGATCGCGGTGATGCTTTGAATGCTGCTGTAAATAAGAACGTTACAAATGCCGACGTTGCTGCTCGCAATATAGAAAAACTTAAAAACATCATACTCATAACTGAAAACAGTGTAGGATCTATAGGAGTGCGCAATCTTAGTCGGTTGTTTGTCACTGGTGGAACACAAATTGCTACAAAATTCATTAATAACAAGCCCAATCCTGCCAAATGGTTCCCATCGGTGACCTTGTCGCACAAACAATTGATTGAAAAGATTTGGAAAGAGGAATCGCTTATAACAACACGTGCGTTGGAACGCCTTGAAGAGTTTAATGATGGGGACGCTGATATTATTAATACAATATTGATAGCGCTAGAACGTTTTACAACTGCGCTAGGTGCTGTATTAGATATTTGGGTAAATGAGTTCCGTCCTGGTCGCGGAATGAACGCAGAGGAGTATATAATGAGTCTGCGTTGGACGGTGCTAAGCGCACTCTTGTCTCTTCTTACAGCGTCTAGCCCATTATATGCAGGTTCACCTAGCGCAACCGCTACTAGCAAAGCTGTTGACTTTATGCGAGTCTGGATATTGGAGGCACTAGACATATACGGAAAGGCTGTAAGTAAATATCAATTAACTGCGGATCAGGTGCGAGCCGCAGAGGAATCTCGTGCTGAAATGGAACGCAACATGTTTATTGCTGACATGGACAAACAGGAGCGCGAAGGGCGCAAACTTGAATTAATCAAGAAGGGTCTTGGCATTGGTAAATGGGCAGCAAGCCGCATACTATCAACACTGAACCCTGAAGGATACGAATTTGAGCGTGAACAGCGCGCACGCATGGGTTTGCCCGAATTTGATAGTTATATTACTGGTATGGAGGCAGGTGTTGCTGAAAATCCATATGGTTTTATGGATTTGGCACCACAGGTTGTTGGCATGAATGATACATCTAACCATCGTGCTGGTCAGGATGAAGATGAGTAAATATGTAATCTAGTTATTCATTGAATAATGGAATTACAAACTTATATTGAAACTATTTGTTTTGAAATTGTACTCAAGATGTTTCACTTTCATTGTCACACCAACTTGAATAGTATGGATATTGCTAAAGAGTGTAGTACCCCTGTATTCCCAACGCTGCCCTGTTCCTATTTTTGACACATGGGTGAATCCATTTAACAAATACTCTGGCATATACCATTGTACACCAGCAGGTGCCACCGAAGTAATATATACATTTGGAATATGATCCAAAGTGTTAACATAACGAGCCACCTTTAAATTCCTATAAAGCATATGGCACTGTCGCACAAATAAAGATCGCACATTCAAATACTCTACTGCTTTTTCTAACCATGCCTGATCATATACAGCACCCGCAAGAAGCCTATGAACAAGCACATCGGCATAACGTCGCATAGGACTTGTGAAATGAACGTATTCAGATAGTCCTAATCCAAAATGGCCTTTTTTCTCAAGATCGTATTGTGCACGATTCCATTTTTTAACGGCTATAAAACTATCCACAATTGGGTGTCCTGTTATATGTACGTGGTCTCCTGCGGTTGCTGAAGCACACGACTGATGAAAGCGATTTGGTACACGAATGCCACGTTCCGACATATATGTGCTAACACTATAATTTGCAAGGATCATTGCGTAGGCAACAAGACGGTGGGCTATATCATTTGATGGTTCCTGTGTAATAGACAATGGCATTCCGTAAGAGTCGTTCACAATGGAAAGGCCTGGGATATCTAACGGTAGGGCGTGCTCCTGTGCGATCATACGCTCTTTCAACCATACAAACGCTGGTGAATCACATGGCATATCCGTATATGTATACCGGTTTTTTACAACAATAGATGCTGGATACACTCTGTAGGATCCAACAGTCCCATCCGTCGCCAATTTCATTTCCACTGTAATTACTTTTCGCACTTTACCGGCATCAAGACTAGCTTCCCGTAATACAGCTTCAGGCAATAAATGGTGTGTGCTTTCATTAGACAAATAGAGTGTTGATCCAAGTTGAAACATAGTTTTTTCCAATTCTGGTGTAAGCATCGAGCATATATCAACTATATGGACATACAATGTGTTTGTATCAGGGTCTATTGATATAGCATCGTCCAAATCTGTGCTAGAAGGTGGATCAATTGTACATGTATCAAATTGTGTTTGATCAACATGCTCGCAACTATAGTGCGCTTTTTCGTATGTAGGCTCACTGAATGCTGGTGGATCTAGGAGTGTTTTATACATGTGTTGGACAAGCGCAGCATCATCAGCAGGCATATTTGAGAAAAAAGAAAACGGATAAATACTTCCATCAGCAGTTAAATATACAATTATACGTGAGCCTACGTAAATTGCATGATGGCATACAATACTTGCCTCAAAATGCTGGTATTGTGGGAATTGTAAGAATACACGACCGTTGTAAATGCTGCTCACAACGGCATATGCTACTAAAGGTATTCGTGAAATCAATACTGTACTATCACCGTTTACAGTAACACGGTCTCCCACTAAAAACCTTCTTTGAGTCATTAATACTGTAGTACTCCCTACAGCATATACTTTGCCTCCACGCACCTCAATCACTGCCTCCATTGTTTATACTTACGCTTTTGCTGTGTGACGGAAACCGCATTTCATTGTAAGAAGGATGACAACACTGTGGTTGGCATTTGCCATATACATACTTGGTGTTGCCTTAGTGTTATTTTTCCGGCCAGCAATCATGTTTCGCCCTGGAAATGGAACCTGGCGCGAATTTGGATTAGCAAACACCGGAAATTATACCGTTTTCCCATTTTGGATGTTTACACTTTTGTGGGCAATCGTAAGTTACGTTTTGGCCACACTTGGAACTGTATTTATCGCTTCAGCTGCGCTACAAAGCATGCCAATGGAAGAAGCACCCGTAAACAACAGTATGTTTACACCTGTAAGTAAAATGCCTGCTGCTGCGCCTGCTGCTGTTGCTCCGCCAGCGCCGGCACCAACAGCCTCTGGTCTTCCCGGTTACTATGTTTTGGATAGCAGTAGCGGTCCTCCTAAATATGTGTATTTCGGAACAAGTCCGCCTACACTAGCAAATATCTAATTACAAATGCCTGACAACGTACCGCCAATTGCTGTGCCAAACAAGCTTGCCCAGAAAGCATAGTAACTATATCCGATCGCATCCAATACTATTGGATCACTATCGGGAGGAAATAGCCCTGTAACAAGCCCCCGCAAACTTGGGAAAAACCAAATCAGACCAAGAGTCACAGCTTGAATGCCTGTTGACAACGCTGCATTTGTTGCGACTTGATTCAAATTCTTAACTGACCCACAATTGCTCCGTTGTATTAACGCATAGGCTCCAAGTGCGGCTAAATAGCCAATCGCCAAAGAGGCAAGGAAATATGTTAGAAGCACAGCAGAATCACCTGATCCGCGTCCCAACAGTGTACTTACACCCATAAACACTCCAAATGGAAGCACGGCCATAAGTAGGCCTAGAGCAACCATAATTACATACACAAGTGTGGCATCCATGGATTGTTTCTTTCTCTATCCCTGAAAAAAAGAATGGCCGCACGCAGACCACGCACTGTAGACCCCACAAAAGTCACTGATCTTGACAGCTGGCTTTCCTATTACAAACTCGGATATGCCAATATAAAACACGGTTCAAATGGTGAATTTCTTGTACTTGATCCGGTTACACAGGACATGACTGCGCCAGCTAAGGTGATTGAAACGCAAAAAGGATACGACTATATTGATGTATTACGGTCTGAGAAGGCTGAACCTTCACTCCGGGCCGCATCCGAAGCAAAGCGTGAGGCCGTAGCAAGTGAAATTCAATCACATGTTACGGATGCTATGACAAATTATTTAAGTGCGGAACACAATTTAATGACCGCTGTCCAACAATGGAATGTAGCCGTAAACCCTGCTGAGCGGAGTGTAGCAGCACTAGATGTGGGTGTAGCACAACGTGCTTTAGCAGAAGCTGATGAAGCGTATCGTAAAGCCCTATACCCTAAGCGTTATATAAAGCCAGAATCTGGCCTGGCACGCAAAACTGTAGATTATACAACAATTGATGATCGTGTAATTCAATACGCAATTTATAGATTAGTACCTGAAACCACTGAACCTGGTGACCGCGTTGTTATTGGAGCGGATACTGCTTAATCCGATCCTCTGATTTATCACAATCTACTGTTTTTGTTTCATACTTGAAGCATGTTCCGTTGCGATCCTTATAAATAACGTGTTCGGCATTTTCTAGATTTGGGTATTTTGTGATGACTATTGGTGCCGGTTTCAATATATATACAATGAAAAGACCAATTGTAAGACCAATCAAGAACGGAAAGAATTCAAGATGATTCAAATACTTCATTCTACACTATAGAGAGATAATGTTAGATCTAGCAGGGATAATGGCAATCCCACATATGCCAACATTATTAAGTTTCATATTAGGATTTGGTATAGCATGTATATTTCGCCCACTATGCAAAGGCCCTGATTGTATAATTCAACGTGGCCCACCTGTAAGTGAATTACGTGGATCAGTGTATCAGTTTGGTTCAAAATGTATTGAATTTATTCCTAAACCAATGGAATGTCCCAAAAAAGAAGAAAAGATGACTGTGGTTGAAACAGTTGAGGCAGCGGCCTTCTAACGCAAGAGCGTTCTAACTGTCACCCGAATCCCGCGCCCCTTTTTAAAACATGTCTGACGGAACCCCACTGGAAGACCTTGAATCAGGATCTGTAGCTCATGCTGCTGATGCTGGTCGTATGAACGAAATTTTGCGTGATATGAACGCATCTGGTGCGGAAATAGCAAATTCGCAGCCAGCGCCTCCGACACAGCCAATGCCCCCCATGCAGCCAATGCCTCCTATGCAGCCTATGAATCACCCGATGATGTATCAACAAATGCCTGCTCCTCCTACAAATTCATATATTGCTGTTGAAGACGCACCTCGTCCTCGCCGGAAAAATGCGTGGTCCTCCGCACTCGGATTTGTGCGTGATCCTATTATTGTAGCACTGTTGATGTTTGTGCTATCACTCCCGGTACTTCACACATTTATTGGTAAATATGCCACATGGGCATTTGCGGTCGGTGGTCAACTTTCTTGGCTAGGACTTGGAGCACTCAGTGTGCTAGCAGGTCTTCTGTTTGGATTTATTCAGGCAGGTGCTAACTATTTCGCATAATACATTAGAAGATTACATGGATATCCTCAATACTCTGAAGAAATCTATGGGAAAAATGAGTGACGATGCTATGTTATGTTATGCTTCATGCAGCATTTTCGCACTTTCACTGCTCTATCTATTTTACAATGGGCAGCTTGCAACAATCGGCCTTACAATTGGTGTAGCACTGATTTTATTTAGCATTACACGGAACTCTGAGGTAAGCATGATTGCTGGTGCTTTAGCAGGTTTAATTGCGTTCCACTATTCCCGGCGGCGCGCAGAGGGATTTGAGGATGTTGCTGAAGACGCTGAGGAAGAGGAGGGTATGAGTAATGAGGCTGAAAAGAAACAGGAAGGGTTTGAGGAACATGAGGAGAAAAAGGAGGGAATGGAAGATGAAGCCGAGGAGGAAGAAGGCTTTGAAGATGAGGGCCCTGAAGATGAGGAGGAGGGGTTTGTGGGCTATGGCAACAATGGGCCCACTTACGGAAGCTTTGATGGCCAGGAAAATAGCAGTCTGCTGGAAGGATTTGCTAACCCAAAAAAAAGACTACAAAGCGGCGCAAGGGAAAGGCACCTCCTCCTAATAACGGAGAGCGTGCCGAGATGTTCCAGCTAGGCAAGAAATACAAAATGCCTAGCGAAGAAGATGACAAGGAGTATCATCTAGATGCCGGCACCACATTCCTGAATGCATACAAGTCTATGAAGCCTGATCAGATTGCTGCTATGACAAAGGATACTCAAGAACTGCTTCAGACACAGAAACAGTTGATGAGCACGCTAAGTACTCTGAAGCCCCTGATTCAGGATGGAAAACAGATGATGGATATGTTCCAGGGTTACTTTGGATCAGGCGCCCCTTCTGCCAATTAAATCTCGTGACGCGAATTAGAATATGAAAACTGTTATTTTAGCAATTTTCCTATCTGCGTTTATTGTGTATTTGTATTATCGGCATAGTGCGTGTGGATGGTGCGGAGCTGAAGGATTTCAGGCTAAACCGACGGCTAAACCGACACCAAACCCACTAGCAGAACTTGTTAAAAAACTTACAAGCATGAGTAAGTATTTATCGGATACTGCCATGTGGAAAGAACGAATTACTATGGTAAATATGACACCAATTGAACTGGCCCGTCGGCATTTAGACCAACTAGCAAAAAATAAATAGGCTGGCGAAGCAGAAGTAATGGCACGGCGTCGCATGATTGGCGGGGCTTTAACTTGTCCACCTGGATTTCATTGTATGGATACAACTACAATTCTGTTTATTGCGCTAGTCACAATAGCAATAACAGCTATTATAATTTTTGTTTTAAAAGAACAGGGTCTTCTAGGTGCGCGGAAGACAGAGAAAACAGTTGTTGTTGTACAACCACGTGATACGCCAGCATCCCCTACAATCACTTTAAATTCAGATCCTCGGTTTTCACCACTCTCTCCCGAACGGTCCTATAATACACAAGCTGATCTTCGTGGATTCCCGCGCAACCCTTTGCCCGCCGGGCTCGGTGTAATGCCTGTAAATGTTACAACTCGTGACATTCCAGCACAGTTCCAACAAGTAGGTGTTATAACTGCCGCCGGTGGCACAGAGACATCTGGATCTCCTACACGTACAATATTGCCACTCTTTGGTCGCACAGTGGATAGTAGTCGTAACCGTTGGAATTACTATACGCGCACAGATGGCATTAATCCTGTGCAGGTCCCTGTCCAATTCAAACGCCGTAATTGCGACGATGATACAGGGTGTGAAGAGGTTAGTGACGGTGATTCTATAGGCGTGCCAATACTAGGTCAATCATTTGTCGCAAACATGTATCGCTATTCAACACCACGTTACATTCCTGTCTAAAAACCTTGTAAGAAAGCAAGGAGCTATGATAGCAGATGAAATTTTTTCATGTGCTGAAACACCCGTATGGTTCACACCTCAATACAACAAATCATCCATACCAAAATGCCTTTCATGTACCTTGCGTCTAACAGCCGCTATAGCTGGGCCCGGCACAGTTTCTCCACGTGTTGAGGGATTGCTTGTAGACGAAAATCCTCTTGTGACTTTGACCGTAAATGGCATTCAACATAATTTACTGGAAACAATTCTAACATTTCCAGGTGCTCATAGGATGTTTGAGCGGCAATCGCCATGTGAAGCGGAATTACAATGCTATTTTCGCAGCATAAATGATATTACAAAATATGTATGTTTATGTATTCCATTAGATATTGGTGTCGGTCCATCAACCCAATATTTTACAAGCTTAGATACTGGTGTTCGCAAAGATCGTCCAACACTAGCTTCAGTGCTTCCAACAGGAGGTTTATTTAGTTATGTAGGCCCCGATATGCGCGGTCGTTCCGCAACCGATAGCACACCGCGCAAATTTTGTGATCCTATTGCGCAACGTGTGACATATTATGTGTATTATGGTGCGTCAAAAATAAATGCCTCCGATTTTACACGCCTTCAACAGCGTGCGGGCAATGGACGAAAGGGGCCACCTAAACCAGCAAGTCCTCCTACGACCATGCGTTGTGATCGCTTACTAACACATATTGATGGACTCATTGTTGGAAATTCTGGAAGTAAATCTGTTTCAGGCGGGGCGTCTACAAAAGCACTCAAATGTTACAAATTAGATCGTGAAAAAGATATTCAGGGTGATACGGTCTATATTGGTGGCCCTGAAACAAAGCCTTCCACATTAGAAAAAGAATTAGCTGCTACTGATCTCTCTATTGATGATGCTACTCGTTCTTCAATACAACCAGGCGATATTGAACGTTGGATTGGCATTGGCCTTGGAATTTTAATTGGTTTGTTTTTATGCTCATTGGTTGCCTATTTGATTTGGAAATATACATTTACTAATTATTTGCCTGTTCAAAAGTTGTATAAGAATCCTTTTTTGACCAAACTAAAACCGCAGGCATAAATAAATATGGCTAAGCAAAAGCTTAGTATATGGCCTGCTTTAACAGCAGTTGCGATTGTATTACTTATAATTTATATAGTACATCGTTCTGAAAACAGCCCAATAACAAAACTAACACAATGGATAAGTTCTGTTCACGAAGGATTTAGTGTACCACCAGTCCTGAGCACCCCACAATGTCCAATTGGATATAAATTCTTTAACGACGCACGCGGTGAAAGTTTTTGCTGTGCGGGCGATATTAATAGGTATAGTCATAAATGCTTGGCAAAAGCTGAGAACGGATTATGTGGCATGAAACCAGATAGTGATGATCCACGGAATCCTGGAAAGAAGTTGAGTTGGTGTGCTTCCCTTATTAAATCTGGAGCTGCCGCAGCGCAAAAGGCAAACTGCCCTGGTGCACTGAAATATTATGGTCGTGTTGGAAAATGTTGTGCGACTGGAACCGATTTAGACGGCCTTGATTGCCTGAAAGAGGATAATGCTGACATGAAAAAGTATTGTTTGGTCAAAGGGCCGTTGAAACCTGGTGAGCAGTTGTGTTCCGATATTAAGATGAATGAAGGTGCTGTGTGTCCTAGCGGGCTTCAAAAGGTAAATTACGCACTTGGAGGGCGTGAAAAAGCAAAATACGGCGCACCTGCGGATGGAAAAGTTATACCAGCTTGTTTTGGAATGGATGCCGCCTGTATTCCTGACAATGTGCTTGATCAGCTGAAAAAAGAAGGAATGTATCGCGAAGTTGCCGATCCCAGTAAATGGCTGTATGCGTGCTCAGGCTGGAAACGGAAAAATGTGGATCGCGATTTAACAGTGAATTACAATACTAAATATATCTAAATAATTCAATTTTGAACTAATTAGATAAACAACACAATTTACTCAGAATAAGCAATGGATGTGTTTTTCTCATCCAGATTGGGTCCTTCGCGCACAAATTCGTTGCTTCCTGTTTCAGGCTCAGGCCGGTATACATATGACAACGGTGTGGGTGCTGAAGTAGCACGTTCCTCATCGGTAGGATACTGTCCTTCAACGGGGCTACCTGATTCTGCGCCAAATGGAGCAGGTTCAAATCCCTCCGTCACAGGACCGTGCATAGCGTTATCAGGGTTTGTTTCCTCAAACTGGCTGTACTCACGAGGCATGGACGCTTCGTTGGAAAAAGGAGCAGCGGGCACATGAGGCTGTTCCATAATGCTATTCACAGCATACACAGCTTTAGAGGAACCCAGTGTGGCATTTACATTCCGTTTGAAAAACAAAACAGCGGTCAGCAAGAACAGTGATAATCCCACAGCCGGGTATACAGAAAATGCTCCCAAGCTTGCGATCACTAACAGAATTGTTGCTGTTTGTCCAGCTGCCGCTAGAAAGGGCAGTTGAATCGTATCACTTGCTATAGCAGCGGCTAAGCCCAGCACCGCAACAGTTAAAACCATTTCGTAATTCACGCTACTCATCTTTTCAAGGGTGGCTAAAAATATACTGGGCCTAAACTAAAATTACATATATAGTACAGGCATGATCCCCGCAAAAATCCAAACAGTCCGAGGCTACTCGGTAGAAAAATCGGTGGTGTCGCCTGAACAGCGCACACAGATTACAAAAGAACTTACCGTAACTCCTAATGTTCCAACAACATACGCTGGAGCGGTGAAACCATTTAAGGTATGGATTGAATCCGAAACACGGTACTATTTACCAAACGCATGGGCGTTGAATGTGTTAGGAGCAGCTGAACGCGATAGTCGCCCTGAAGGATCCAAACTTTCCTCTGAGCTCCGTTTTGCTGGCAGTTTGCGTCCTCATCAAGTGGATGCGTTAGCGGCATTTCGGGGAGCTGGGCGATCCGGAATTATTTGTTTGCCATGCGGCTACGGTAAAACATTTACAGGCATTGCCGCTGCTTCCGAAATTGGGCGCGCATTTCTTATTATAGTTCACAAGGAGTTCTTGGCCGATCAATGGACTTCTGAGCTTCAAACACTCCTTCCTGGGATTCGGATTGGTCGCATTCAAGGAGAGCGTTGCGATATTGGCCCAGAGTTTGACGTAAGTATTGCTATGATTCAAACACTGTGTAGTCGCGCATATCCTGCTGGCACATTTAACCGGTTTGGGTTTGCTATTTTTGACGAAGTTCATCATCTTGGCGCTGAGCATTTTAGTCAAGCGCTTCAACGGGTACAGTGCAAGTACATGTTGGGTCTGACAGCAACTCCTAAGCGTGCGGATGGTCTTAGCAAAGTGTTTGAGTGGCATCTTGGTAAGATTGTATATCAGATTCTGCGTCGTCCAGCAGATGACACGGTGATTGTAGAGGCTCTTCGGTATAATTGTGACGATTCGGCGTATACTGAAGTTCCTACAAATTGGAAGGGCGATACTGTTCGCGCTGTTATGATCAATAAAATTGCTGATTATATGCCGCGCACAGTCGCAATGCTAGATTGGCTTTTGCCCTATATGAGTGATCCCGCACGCAAACTGCTTATTTTATCTGATCGTCGTGAACACTTGATCGCATTTGAATCTGGATTTAAGAGTCGTGGCGTAGATTCGGTTGGGTATTATGTAGGTGGTATGAAACAAAAAGACCTAGACATATCTGCTGAAAAACGCGTGATTCTTGGAACATACGCAATGGCTTCCGAAGGCATGAATATTCCCACCTTAAATATGGTTCTGCTGGCAACACCCAAAAGCAATATTGAACAATCGGTTGGTCGCATTTTGCGTACAAAAAAGGAGGATCGTGTTGTTCAGCCAATGATTATGGATATTGTAGACACGGCATTTGTGGAATGCTTTGGACAATGGAATAAACGCAAGAAATTTTATAAAGAGTGCGGTTATACTGTACGCTGGTTTGGCGAAAAAACTGAAGCCGAAGTTGAGCATCGTGTTGAAGAACCCAAAGGAGTCCCACAGTTTGTAACAGAACCTGAAGATGTGCTGACACTTGTTGGCATTATTCCTACAGAAAAACCAAAGCCAAAGTCAAAATCAAAATCTAAAGCTGAACCTAAGAAATGCGAGTGCCTAATTACAAGCGACGATGATTGAGTGCAGTGAAAAAATCTTAGAGTGTATTATAACAGGAATCTTTGCTGGTATTGCCTTAACAGGGTTTTCCGCACTAGCAATTCGCCATTTCTACAAAAAATGTGTCAGACGAAGTACTGTTCTACCTACACAACAATCGGGTCTTGAAATTGTTATGTCTCCTTTTACCGGTGCTGCGTTAGGCGTAGTTTCTAACAATGTATGATTTGATACCATTTCACATTTACAATATGTAATGGTATAAACAAAGCGAAAACTATGTATTTACTTGCGACTATTTTTGCGTGATTTACGAGAAGCACGACGACTACGACGTGTCTTCCGTGCGCCGCCAAGGCGAGCTGCGTAGGGCACAACTGTATTGAATGGTGTAACTCCATCTGGTAGAGCACCACCGGCTTCAGTGCTAGGTGTGAACCGGAATCCGGCGGTCTCGGCATTGTACACAGGCATGCTGCTTCCAGGTGCCTTGTAGCACTCGGCTGCGTAAGCATTACCAGTTCCGTAAGAACCACCCTTCATTGTGTTAGGTGTAAGGCTGTACAGATCGGCTGGAGCACGAGGATCGGGGTTTGCGTTTACAGGATTATAAGGATTGGGGCTGCCAGCACGAGCATCACATGGCACGGACTGAATTACGGGAGCAGCGTTAGGGCCTTCACCTCCAACACTGATTGCTGGATTTGTTGAAAAACCGTTGCCAAATCCACCCCGCTGAGCACGACGTGTCATCATGCATCCGCAACCACCGCGTTGCTTGCGTGAGCTGCGTTGCTTGCGGGAGCTGCGTTGCTTGCGGGAGCTGCGTTGCTTGCGATGACGGCGGCTTCCACCAAACGCACGTGGCACAGAGCATCCGCATGCGCCACCCTTTAAGGGCCACTGAGCCTGCGCTAACGCAGGGTTTGCCTCATTATGAAGCTGGCCTGGGCGATCCGGGATCGCACAATCACTAAATGCCTGATTCACGGGCATCTTTACGGAAAAACTTAAATCATCACTTGCCGCAAA
>JACCDW010421943.1_pt1 | contig 16688 bp, 17 predicted proteins | sample 7449781 | NCBI WGS metagenome assembly JACCDW01 (sample SAMN15323449, study PRJNA562643) | freshwater metagenome | isolation source: river surface water | place: USA:Blue River Watershed | collected 2017-08-18
AGCGGGGGATACCGCTTCGATCAGCAACAGATTGGGAAGAAGGTAGAGTTGCCCGGCCTATGGTTTAGCGAAAAGAAGCTACCGCTCTTGTTCTCATGCAGCACCTACTATCTAACCTAGACAGGGGCGGCTTGATTGGACCGCATATTGATCCACTAATGAATATTGTGGATGGCATCCTAGGTCAGTCCGAGACGGGTGCAAAAGCATTGCGTAAGAGACTCAAGGTATTTGGGATGTCTGCCCGCAAGAGCTCGCTTGATAACTTTGAAGACATTGGGCACGCACTACTCGAGCGCAGACGCATTCGCATCACCCACTACTCAAAAAGCAAAGACGAGACGACTGAACGTGAGGTGTCGCCCCAGAGCATGATCTACTACCGTGATAACTGGTACCTGGATGCCTGGTGTCACCTACGCAACGACCTGAGAAGTTTTGCGGTCGATGGAATTCGGAAGGTGAATCTGACGGACAAGAAAGCACAGGAGGTTCCAGAGGCTCAACTGAAAGAACACTTTAGCGAGAGCTACGGAATTTTTTCAGGTAAAGCTACTAAGCGGGCGAAACTGAAATTCACCGCCCAACGCGCAAGATGGGTGGCGGGTGAAACCTGGCACGGGAAGCAGGTAGGTACTTTCTTATCAGACGGTAGCTATGTACTGGAATTTGACTACGATAAAGATCCTGAGCTGATTATGGACATATTAAAGCATGGCGCGGAGGTCGAGGTACTCGGACCGCCGGAATTAAAACGCCATGTGTCCGAGGTGCTCGTATCCGCCTTAAAACAATATAAGAACGATTAACTAAGATTTACACGTTGTAATTCCGTCAAATAAAAAATGACGCGTCACATTGATGCATCGCTCGCAAAAGGAATTCGTCGCGCATACCTAGAGGCGCTCGACGAGTCTTTGGAGCGATTCACGCGACAGCAACGTCAGGAGCTAAGACGCAATCCCCGTGTTCAGGCAGAAACCTCCAAAGGATTTGACAGGGGAATAGACAAATTGCGTTGCAGTATTGAGACATCCGGACTCATACAAAGCGAAATCTCTGTTAGCACAAAGCATAAGCGACTCTGGGCTAGCTTATTTTTAGCGCGAGAGACCGAGAACGACGTGAAGGATGGCAAAGGGATGTCCTCAACTGGGCATGCGCGAACCGTCGTGCTAGCTCTGACACATCCACCGATGCGAAGATGGATGCGGTCAATGAGCATAAAGATAACTGCTCACGCTATTGACCGGGTCATACAAAGGGTGGGGATAGTAGATACTCCAATTCACTCCGATGACATTAGAGCTGTCAATACTGAAATGGCACAGTCGCTTATTTGGGCAGTGGCTTCATTCTTCATCCTGGAAAAAATAGGCCCGTCTGAGGCAGAACTACTGACACTTATTCTCCCGTCCCAGCACGGCTTTTTCATTGGAAAGTTCAATCCAGATCCGGGTGAACTGTCCCTAGTTACCTATGTTGATCGAGATACCAGTTGGGAGGAGCAACGAGAGGCGTTCCGAGTCCTAGACGCAGTAAGTGATTTGGAGCTCGGATTTTGGGCGTCTGACGTAATTGCTCAGAACCATATTGCTGCAGAACACTCTGGGCATGACAATCGCATATATCAATGCTGGCGTAACTACGGCTGGCGAATACGAGAAAAACTAGATCGGCCAGGGCAACTAGACACCGCTTGGAATTCTAAAAGCCTATGAATTTCGCGCTATAAAGCCGACAAGAACTTTTGCGTTCAGATTCAGGTTTATCTACTATAGTAAGCATCATTAAAAAAACTTATCAAGTTCTTACTATGGACCAGCTAATACGCGAAGCTAACCGTCTCTCTGCACATGGACTACACAATGAAGCAGAAGCTATGCTTCGAAATGCACTCATTCTCAACGCTGACAATCACGATTTAAATAAAGCGCTATTACTCGTCTTAATCGAAGTTGGCAACTATCAGGAGGCCCAGAAGATCACTGAAAAGCTAAAGAGTCTCGATCTACCACTACCTCCACCAATAGCAGAAAAAAATTTAACTCATATTGATCAAATAGCAGTAAAGCCCGCTGGAACGTCACAGACACAGGATGAGCTAGACCTTGATTTCAAATATGCTGAGAGCATTGAGCAAAAAGAGCTACGGCTGACGATAGAGGCTGACCCTGAGGAAATCTTAGGGCTAAAATCTATCCCTGATCAGACCGACCCTGTTAACGATGCCCCCCTCGAGCGCCCAATTGATATATCTTCGCTAGCTGAATCAGTAGCGGACAATTATGACGAAGCGGACGAGGGAGTAGACGAGCAAGTCAACGAAGACGCCGATTTATTTGGAAAGGAAGCTAGTCAGCGCAAGCATTTAGATCGAGTCAACCGAGAAGAGGAGTCTATTTCGTCGCTTGATGAGGAATATGCGCTTGAAATTTCCGAGGAACTCAATGGTCGAAAAGAACTTAGCACGATTACAAGTCGCGAAACCCGTGAGGGAAGAGCCCTTCAGGTGGCATCAGAAATATGTTTTGAATTGGATTTAGACAACGATTACTGTGATTTATTATCCTCAATTTTTCTCCACTATGGCTGGAGCTCAACGCAACGTCGACTGCGCGATTTGCTTGAGCAAGATGTTGAGTTGAAAGAACTTGCCTTGGCGTTTGAAATAAGACAACTCTGGGCAAGCAATATCGAATTCCACGAATGTGTCTCTTACGATGGCCGCGAGCAAAGATACATAACACTTCCGTGGCGGCTCGCGGTCGAATTTGTTAGGATCTACCACTCATATCCTCAAATTGAAGAAATTGAAGGATATCTTGAGGATGTCTATGTCGAATGGGATCGCCGTCCCTCGTTACACCGTAAGTTTAATTCGTTCTACGCTATGGTGAAGGACATCATAGAGAACTGCGATGGCCCTGAGCCACCTGCGATTACCGAGTACACGCGTTAACATCAAAGCGATTCCGGAATGCAGAAAAGACTTCTACCCATCAAAGGCTGCTGGGTTCGACATATAGAGACTGAGGGCAAATCTGGGGTCGTAATTGACAGCAGACTTGAGGCTGGAGAAGCTGAGGTTTGTGTTCGCTGGCGCGGTGCAGCTATTGCGAGCTGGCTGCCGCTCAGGGAGTTAGGCTCCGCCCTCAGAATTGGCTCTGAAGTGGAAGACGTTCCGTACAGCCGAACGCGCAAATCTAACGGGATAGGAATTGTAAAAACTAGGCCACGACTCATTGGTGGTCGAGAGCAACACCTCATTGACTACGAAGAAATAGGAGTCCGAGCCTGGGCACCATTTGAGACACTTCGATATCTACGAAGCGTACAAAATCAGTTTGATACAGCTTCAGAGCCAGTTTCCGGTGCCGCTGAGCGTTTTCGTCTTCGTAACCTAGCTTATGCAATTGAGCATTGGCATGGAAATACCGGAGCTCTAAGTCATCTCTCAATTGACCCTCTTCCCCATCAGATTCATCTGGTACATCACATTCTTAAATCCGGGGATCTGAACTGGCTTATTGCTGATGACGTTGGCCTGGGAAAGACAATTGAAGTTGGGATGTTACTTTCGGCTCTCAAAGGAAAGCGGGAATTCGAGCGCGTTCTACTTGTCTGCCCTGCCGGACTAGTAAAGCAATGGAAAGACGAGATGCATTACAAGTTTCGGATCTCAGATTTTCAGATCTACGGGGAAGATTTTCATATCAATGACGTTCGGGACTGGCGTCTCTACAACAAAGTTATCGCTTCGCTTGATCAGCTGAAAGGTGCCGATCACGTCGAAAAACTTATGGCTGCGGACCCCTGGGGAATCGTCGTATTCGACGAGGCCCACCGATTGAGTCGGAGCCGATACGGTCTCAACTTCAGTACGAGCGAACGCTATCGATTAGCGCAAAACCTGAGAAAAAAGACCGACTCATTACTTTTGCTCTCAGCGACACCCCACCAGGGGAAACAAGACAAATTTCAGGCACTACTCGAACTTCTTCACCCCGAGTGGCGACGGCAGATTCAAACACTATCGCTAAACCCCGAGATTCTCTCGAGCATGGTCATCCGCAACAATAAGGCGGATGTTACAGATGCGGAAGGTAACTTTATATTTAAGGGGAAGATCGTAAGATCAGTAATCGTCGACATTGATCCGGATGAGAGGCTATTTGATGCTCGACTCAAAAGTTATCTTGAGGCCGGCTATCGAGCCGCTGCCGCACAGGGAACGCAAACGAAAGCTATCGGCTTTGTAATGACCGTTTATCGAAAGCTAGCCGCATCGAGCATTGCAGCCATCACTGGGGCGCTTGAGCGGCGGCTACAGAGACTACAGGTTGAGCGTCGAGCGCTAAGCGATGAGGTTAGTGAAAATGCGGAAGACAGCCCTTTTGAAACCGAATGGGAGGAGCAGGAAGCTCAACGCTTAGCGAATGCTCACCGAGAGGAGTTTTTTGCAGGAGAAATTGCACTGCTTGAGGATCTGTTGACGCTTGCTCGAAGCCTTCTTCATCAAGACAAGAAAATTTCAGCGTTCATCGATGGACTCGTTCAAGAAGTCTTAAAAAACGATCCGAATAAAAAGATACTTATTTTCACAGAGTATCGTGCAACGCAAGACTATATTGCCAAGGCGTTAAGTCAGAAGTTTGGTGACCCATCCGTCACTCTTATCCATGGGGGTATGAAACACCATGACCGGCAGGTTTCAATTAATCATTTCGAGACAGACGGTCAATTCCTCATCTCTACTGAGGCAGGCGGTGAAGGTATTAATCTTCAGCGTACCTGCCATGTAATGGTGAACTTTGATCTCCCATGGAACCCAATGCGCCTCGTTCAGCGTGTCGGAAGACTTTATCGCTACGGTCAGCAGCAACAAGTTATCGTTATTAATCTTCAAGCACCACATACATTTGATGGCAAGATCCTCGAGATTATGTATGCCCGTATACAACAAGTAGTCTCGGACATGGCACATATCGCCGAAGATTTTGCGCCCGGCTTAGAAGATGACATCCTCGGACAAGTGGCAGATCTTGTTGATGTTGAGGATATTCTTTTCGAAGCAGTCCATACGGATATACGACGAACGGAGAGTCGCATTGAAGAAGCACTCAAGCGAGCTCGTGAAGCGGCAGTACTTCAACGGCAATTGTTTCAATACTTTAGCGGTTACGATCCAGATGAAACAAAAGGAGACTTCAGACTAACGATTAGCCATGTCCAGTCCTTTGTCAGAGGGATGCTAAGGTTTTCTGACATTGAGGTCCAAGACGAGCTTTATAAAGGTGCTGTGCTTCAACTAAAGCTCCCAGAAAACCTCCAGGAATTGTTTGGTATGAGAGGCTCTAATCTGCGAATCACATTTGACCGCCAATATGCGGAGCAACGGATCAATGCCCAAATGATTGATGAATCTTCACCACTTCTGCAGCATCTCATAATGCAGGCGAAGCGGTATCACTTTAATGCACGTATTGCCTGCCTCAAGGAACTGCCGTTTGAAGCGGTGCTGTCCGCCGTGGTGCGCTGGCAAAATGATCAGGGCTCCCGAACTCGACAAGAGTACATTGTTGCAGCGGTTAGAGATGGTCAGGTGCAGAGCGTGAATCCCAATGAGTTCTCTGAGTGGCTTTTATCTGAGCAGCTTGACGGCAGCACTCATAGCCATGACAAGGAGTACGCGATTCGTATGAGGGAGTTGGCAGAGCGACGCTTTGATGAGCGGCTCGAAGAAATTTCAAACGCACTTTTGCATCCGGAAAACCGACAGCTGGTTAGCGCTGCGTGGATTACCCAGGGTTCACTGTAAAAGTTAAGGCTAAGTTATGAGCAAATCTCCACCCAGATCACGGCCCCTCCGCTCTAAGTTCAGTTATTCGGCCTCGCAGGTCATTACTGCTGCTGCAACCAGGAGGCCTGCGTTGTAGCTGCCCGTGCGCTCACTCATCCACCCAGAGCATGGCCTGAGACTCATCTTTTTCAATGACTTCGCCGAGGATGTAATTAATTCCCAATACCCGCATCGATGCGATGCCCGCCCAGCGCACCGAACCCGCGTTACACGTTTTATTACACGGTGGGGTTTGACCCGCGTAAACCATTGATTTCATTGATGAAAATTGGAGCGATTTCCATCATAATCCGCAGGTCCGGGGTTCGAATCCCTGAATCGCCACCACCAGAATTTTTGTAACTCAAAGATTAATTGCTACTATATCCGCAGCGATTGGTCGAGATGATCAACCCGCTCTAATTGAGAGTTTTCGGAAGTTGAGCTGAAGACATGTAGATAGACCGTACTCTCTTACTGATTTGAAAAGTAAAAATTTAAATACTCTTTCTTGCAATCAGTCACATAAAAATCCATGAATGCCTTATGGTGCGCTGGAATAGCTTTAGCTCCCAATTTGCTCTTCTGACAGTAAAGCTTCAATGAATGGCGTACCTGATGTTCAAGGCTCTCTGGGAATTCTCGAATCTCATCAAGAAATCTGTTAATTCCGACTTCGATAAAGTTTCCCGGAATATTATCGGTATCGTGAAAACCAGGGCTTGGCATATCGGACTCTCTAGTTATACCGAGAACACTAATTAACATACGCTGATATTTCTCTTCAGAGAATTCATCAGCAAAAATGTAACTTACAACGTCCTTAGTGGGCATTAAATAGAATGGCCACCTGATTACCTTTATTCCATCCGCCTCTAAGATTCTCCTCTTTTCAAAATCAGAGGCAATCTTTTGACTTACACTGTAATGATGAATTCCGTCATACTCAAATGCAAGTTTTAACTCCTCTGAATAAAAGTCAATACGATATCGGCCGAACCTAAACTCTGGCACTAATGGAGTTTCATAAAAACAATTAATTAGCGTATGAAAATTTACCTTTGGCAGGATAAAAATTTTCTTCTTTGCCATTTTATAACCCCAAAATTATCTGTTTTCACAGAGGTTTTTCGAGTCCCAGCGAGCACAAAGTTTCAATCAAACAAAAACCCTAATCGGATTGAATCAACTAAGAATTATCGAGCTGTTCCTTCGCCTGGGACGCAATATATGGGTCGGAGTGCGTGGATAAAGTTTTAAGAATCTTTTTCGGGGTGTTGTAACTGCCTGCCAACGCATTTAAGACCGTAAGGTCCGTGTGCGATGCTAGCTTTTGGGCAAGAGAGTTCTGATCTGCCTCCGAGAATGAATCAAGATCGCTAGCAATTGACTGCGCAACTTCTGGATCTCGATCCACCAAATCCTCCAAAGTCTTCTGGTCGGCCGTTTCTTTAAACTTCTGCGATCTAACCAGATTACGCAACACATTGATAGCTTTGTCTTTCACAAGCACGTCAACGGCAGACCCTGAAAGATTGTCTTTTGAGGCAACTTGCTCCCTTACATTTGAGGCGGGATGAACTGCTCCTGCATCAAAAATCTTTTGATTGCTCTCATTATCCTGAAGAGCGGAAATGATTGACGACACATCCTCGTAGGAAAGCACCTTTGATGCAATCTCCTTGCCTGATTCCACCACGACTAATTTAAATTCGACGTTTGCAGACATTTTGTTTTCCTTTTTAATAATAGATAACGTTAAATGATAATTATTTAGTCGTCAACCGTATTAGTTATCTAAGCTCCGCCTTGCCTCCCGAGCGACCTGTGCGTCTGAGTGCTCAAGTAACTGTTCTAACACTTTCTTCGGCGTACGATAGTTCCCCGCGAGTGCATACGGAACAGCAGGATCGGAGTGTTCAGCGAGAATCTTTGCAAGAGCAAGGCTGCCAGCCTCGGAGTATGTTTCGAGATCACCGGCGATTGAAGTTGCAACCTCGATATCAAGCGCTATCAACCGCTGAATTAGGTCAAGCGATGCCGTATCTTTGAAGTTCGCATTCCTAACAATGTACCGAAGTATGGGAATACTGGAATCCTTTAAAAGAATCTCAACAATTTCTGAAGAAAGCTTGTCTTTATAAGCCACATTTTCACGCACAGAGGTTGCAGGATGTTGTGCTGCCCAATAGTAGAGTCTTTCACATGACTCGTGATCGGGTGCATTACTAACTAAATTTGAGATTTCCTCATAAGATAGACAATGCGCGTGGACCTCTTCGCCGTTGGATTCAATTATTACTTTAAAATTCAGTTTACTCATAGTCAAAACCTCTAGTTAGTTTTATGGCTAATCAACCTTCTTCATTTGACGCTTACTATGACTTGACAAGCTTTGCTTGTCTGTTATCAAACTCCTCAAAACAATTATCGATTACCCTTCCTTTTGAATCCTTAAAGCCCAATACAATCTCGACCAACCCTTTACTCTTCTTCATAGCTCCAACAAACGCGGCCTTCGAGTCATAGTCTGGAACAACGAAGTCTGCGGAGTAGCAAAGATAATGAGTGCCATCTTTCTTGTCTTTTATAGCTTCAAACATGAACAAAGACTCTTCGGTTATCTCGCCTTTATCAGCATGGAGAAACTGAAATTCATCTCCGTCATCACAGCGAATAAAGTCTATGAAGGGTTCGCAGTCATCGATCTTATGCTTAGAGTCCGTCCATTTTATTTTCGATGCGAGATTTGTCCTGCTGTAATCGATATTAAACGCTACGTCTTTTGACTTAGCCATTGTTTCTCCTTAGTTTAAAAAATCTTTAAGCGGGTTGGCATCAAAGGCCCACTCTGATTCTTCGTCGTTAAACATTAGCGCAATATCCGTGTCTACATAAGCGCCTTTTTTATCGGTTTTGTAAAAACATAGAACATGACGCATCTCTAACCCGTCATCTGTCCACTCAATATCAATCTCATTCCCGTCGTAGAGAACGCGGTATACAAGCGATGCGGATTTCCATCCTTCCAAGATTTGGTAGTCGACCGTCTCAAAGACGAGTTTTTTAGGGTCAAATTGTCCGTTTAACGGAATTAGCCCTCTCCCCTGAACTTCTCCGTGTGCGATGTAGTAGAAGTTTCCGTAGTTTGACGTCGGCTTGCTATCGCTAACTTGCTTTAAAACCGTCAGATTTGTCACTTTTATTTTCTTACCACCGACAGTCACCTTAGCGTCAGACAAACATCCGTAGACACCTGGTTCTGGCGCTTCGTCGAAGAGCTTACCCCCGTCGAAGAATTCAGACACAATCTCGTCGACAGATAATTTTTTGCTAGCTGTAAGTATTTTTTTCAATGTCTCCGTACCGATCAAATGATGTTGAAACTCGCCACCGGATCCGCTTATTGTTATTTCGATATCTGACATTTAATACTCCACAAAAAGTAAGTTTCTAATATTTGCTGCTTGTTCAGAGACTCCGATTGCAAGTTTTTCGTGTTCGGCGTCTTTCTTCATAAATTTCATGCTGTAGCTGTACAACAAGCGAGAAGGTCAGAATCCAGAGTTGCTTTTAATTTCTCACTCAGCGCGGTACATTCAGCCCTATCAAGCTCAATACCGCCGCTAGCCTGCGTCTCTAGAAGACTCTTACGAATTCCGAGTAATAGCAGCGCTTTCTTATCTAGAAAAGGATTCTCAAAACAATCGCGCATACGCGAGAGTTTTACACGCGCGTAATGGGAGCCGGAGTCTTTAATCTGTTCTCCATTAGTCGTCACTTTTCCGAAAGCCACCAGACCAGGTTGCTTACCTTGGCGCACCACGATAACTAGATCGCCAGCACTATATTTTTTGGTGAGGAACCGCCATTTTGATTCCACGAAACCATCTTTCCAACATTGTTGGGCAAGCTGGTTGAACTCGGTCTCCCCGAAGTCCTCGTTTATTTCAGGTTTCCAGGTGAGGACGATAACCCTCGGGAAAGAGTGAGCCATTTGCGAGCTTTTTGAAATTGTAGACTGATTAGTATAGATATTAGCGCTACCTAGTTTACTAGTCGATACAGGAGCACACCAGCAATAAAGATGATCGCTAGCTTTGCGGTCGCCTGAAATACCTTTCCTATCCCGACTCGAAACCAATATACAAGCACGGCCGTTGCGAGTAGAAGCACCAACTGAAAGTTAGACACCAGCTCAGGGCCGCCACCTTGCTCAGGCTGCTGCGGTGGTTCGCCTTTTTCGCGTTGCAGCAAATCATCTTGGATTTGCCTGTGCCCTTGCCCAACCACCGGACAGACGCCCGAGATTAGGGTTAAAGACTCCGCCCCATCAAATCCGCTCGCTAGCTTCGTGACACTAAGTGTCCGCTCATAGCCATACCAGTCTAGTGTCAAAAGCGTCCCCTTGACGGGCAGGCGCTCACAGATGTCAAGCCCCTGAACGTAGATCTGTATATCCGCAGTTAGTAGTTCGTGAAACCGTCGGTAGTACTCATGATCGTAGGTGTTAATCAGAACCCGATTCTCCCTGAGCCCAGTAGGCCCCCACTGCACAGATATTGGAAGAGGATCAATCCCAGTTTGTGTGGAAGTTTTAACGTTTCGACCGTTTGTATCCCTCTCCAACTGCTCCAAAAAACTGAGGACCTCTTTTTTTAGAGCTGGCTCTAGAGACAATCGATAAACAACCTCAAGGGTTTCGCTTCCCGATAATGATGGGACCGCTTTTATACTTTTGACTTCCGTTCTTATCCCGTCCATCCTCAGCCGCTCCAAGTAGTACTCTGTCAATCTGTACCTTTGAATCAACGACTCACGGGAGACAAGAAGTTTTGTATGAGCGTCTCTCAAATCATAGGCCCGGGGATTTGAGGAGCTGATTTTTGCGATGTCTGACAGCAGAGTCTCCGTCGAAATCGTCGCTTGAATCTTGCACTCCACTCTACTAGTGGCGTCACACCCCAGGACTCTATAGTTTCGAACACTTCCCGAAGAATACTGAAGTCCAATAGCTTTTGTTACCTTCTCGGTATCTATAGCAATCTCAGAGACTACTAAAACACCACTCGCTTGCGCTACTGCAGCGGTAAGTGCATTGTGCACTGCTTCCCTCTCGCTTGTACCGTGGCCAACAGCGGTTACGTTTATCTCTCGTGGCGTTGACTGCTGAACTAGAAATCGAACACCCTGAACGATTACAGAAATAGCTGTCCACGGGAGCCCATCTGCTCGAGCGGGCATCACCAACAAGACATTGACGCTGAACGCAAGTAAGAGGGCAAGACGCATTATCACTGAAGGTAATTCCGTAGCTGAGCGAGGGCATTCTTCTCAGGCTTTCTAACGCCTACCATTACGGTGATAACGTTTGCTGAGGGATCATATTTTTCTGAGATTACATAACTACCTTGAATGACCCCAGAGCTCCTCTGACGAAGACTTTCCCGAAGCGTATAGCTAATATCAGCTTTTACTGACTTTGCTTTTGCTAGCCCATCGGAATCGTCTGATTTTTGATCAGAATTTGTTACAGTTTTCAGAAATTGTTCGCTTTCGACGTCCGTCTTCAGAAACTCTACAATTTGGCGACGAGCCTTCAAAGTTGCGATCGTTGCTGCCTCGTCGCGAGCATTCGGTAGACTATTTGTCACCTTTGCGATAGCCCGGGATTCCAGAGAGAGGAACTCCCCATCCTTTGAGTAGCTGATTGTTATTGCGCCACCATTTAGCTCGATCCTGCTCTCTTTTTTTAAATCGACTGTTGCACATCCGGACAGTAGACCCACCCCAAAAATAAGAATAAGTGTCACGTTTCGCATAGCTATCTCCTAAAGTTATTGGGTCAAGCGTATCCGTCATAAGCGACAAATAATGTCGCATAGGCGCAGATTTTTGCAGTGATGAGGAATGTGAGGTGCTAAACTCGATCAAAATGCGACAGAAAACGTCGCTTGTTGGGAGCGAAACATGAAAGAGACGTTAATACGACAGTGGTTGATGCTTCGTGCGATTCCTCGGGCACCCAGGAAGATCTCTACTGGGCGGTTAGTCAGCCTACTTGAGGCACAAGGGCACGCCACCACCCTTAGGACGGTCCAGAGGGATTTAAATGCTCTGAGTACTGTTTTTCCGTTGGTAGGTGACGATAGCAAGCCCCAGGGTTGGTCTTGGTCAAAAGACGCCCAGCAGATAGACCTGCCGAGCCTCGATGAGATGACGGCAGTCTCATTCGGAATTGCAGAGCAAGCCCTCCGGTTTGCACTTCCCGAATCTGTACTGAGCCACCTCAATCCCTGGTCTGAGATGGCCAGAGATACCCTGAAGTCCTCGACCGCCCAAAAAGATGTACTGGCCGGATCTTTTAGAGTGCTCTCTCGCTCCTACAGACTCACCCCGCCGTTGGTTCGCACAGAGGTTCAGCAATCCGTCTATGAGGCCTTACTTGGTAGAAAGAGGCTTCAAATCGTATACAAAGCGCGTGGTGCTGCGATTGAGACGGGATACTTGATTAACCCGCTAGCGTTTGTCATTTTAGATTCTACGGGCTACCTCATCTGCACCTTCACTGGGTATGAGGATGTGCGTCTGATTGCGCTCCATCGAATAATAGAGGCTCAAGTGACCGAGAAGAAAGTTGCAAGGCCATCAGGATTCAATCTGGACAAGTTCATATCCGAGGGACACCTTAGCTTCCTGCGAAGCCGACTCACATTAAATCTTGTTTTTCTAATGAAAAGTGATGTTGCCCTACATCTCAATGAAACACCTATCGCGCCAGATCAACTAATTAGGAGAGTCGATAATTCCTGGGTCAAAGTCACCGCATCAGTGCCAGATAGCCAACAACTACGTTGGTGGCTACGAGGATTCGGCCCGAATGTGGAGGTTTTGCGACCGAAAGCCCTCCGCCGAGAGTTCGAAAATGATGTTACCGCACTTAAAAGTCTCTATAGTGACAGGCTTGAACGAAGGCTCGCGGATGAAGCCGAATCGAGCTCTACAGATAGCAAAAAGTTAAGGTTCCAAGATCTTGCTATCGATAGGAATGAATACCAGGACATTCTCAGCACCGATGAGTGTGTTTTGAACGCCCTGCAGTAGTTAGGGATCGTTTCCGCAAACACTAGCGATTCATTTAAAACGATTAACTAAGCCTTTTTTATAACTAATTTTCCATAAAACATGACCTCGGTGTCACTCTCCTCCCAGCCATTCTCTTCTAAGCCACTCTCCATGGAATCACTCCATACAGCAGCGGTCTCTTCTCTAACATCATCAGGTACGTCATCGTCGAATATCAGATCATCACTCTTTTGACCCGAGGAATATTCAAAACTGTCGAAACCATCAATCCATAGGACATTGACGCCCTCCTCCTTCGAATAGTCGGAGGGTATCTCTGGCTTATTGTCAAAATAAGCCACCCCACCAGAACACACATTTTTTACCTTTAATGTGTAACCAGCGTCTGCATTTGACCAAGTCTTAACCTCAACGACATTGTCGTCAGACGATATGATTTTGTAGTTCATATTCCTCCCCTAACGAGAAAACCTCAAGACGAATTACTTTATAGATAATTGATAGATTATTCTAACAAAAAGCACAAAGGTCTAAAAGAACACTTATCAACAAAATATCGCTTAAAAAGCGGGCTGGGTTTGATCGTGGGTCTAAACCTTGAATTGTCACCGTTACTTAGAATAACGGTTCCGTGCCCGCCTAGAGCGCCAAACCCGCATTACACGTTTTATTACACGGTGGGGTTTGACCCGCGTAAACCATTGATTTCATTGATGAAAATTGGAGCGATTTCCATCATAATCCGCAGGTCCGGGGTTCGAATCCCTGAATCGCCACCACTTGATTTCATGCCGCGCCGTATTCTAAATTTTCGCAACGCGATACAAATTTCAAAGTACTAAACCCGAACCAGCGGGACAATGCCTAGCTCGGGTAGCACTCTCTCAACAACTTAGGTAAACCGAGAGATCTTTTGACAGGTTTTACTTGCGCTTGCTAGGCTTCTCGTCCTTTTTGGATTCATCCACCAGGGCACCATAGACCAAACTCTTATAAAGCATTCTGGTGTGGATTCGATTTGATGGGCCTTGAGCCATCAAGATTCCGACAAGCTTCTCTTTCGGGTCGATCCAGAAACTTGTGCCCCAGGCTCCGGCCCACATGGCGTCGCCCTTTGACCCTGGAATCCAACCCATCCCTTCGTCAAGACGCACACCAAACCCAAGTCCAAATCCGTATCCGGGCCCGGTAGTTCCGATTGTCGACCCTCCCATTCCAATCGTGTGCTGGGAGAGCATAAACTCCACGGTCTTTCGCGACAGGTAACGACGCCCATCAAGTTCTCCGCCATTCAGAATCATCTGGGCAAACCGTAAGTAATCAGAAGCCGTTCCGAGAAGCCCTGCGCCGCCTTTGAAATAGCTTTTACCGGAAGGATCGTAGGACTGGCGATAAGACTTAAGCATTCCTGCCTTTTGCCCATCAGAATCTAGGCTCTCGGCTAATCGACTCATATTATTTGGCCCTACCCACCAAGTCGTATCCTTCATGCCTAGCGGATCAATTAAAAGCTCCTTCACCAATGTATCAAGCGGCTTTTTCTCAACCCGCTCCAGAAGAAGTCCAAGCACATCAACCGCAATAGAGTATTCCCAAAATGTGCCAGGCTGATGAGCGAGAGGGATTTGACCGAGATTCTTCAACATCTCTTCACTCGTAATATCAACTTCTCGGGACTCAATATTTAGGTCATCGTAAAGCTTTTTGATTCTTGGAGACCTTGTACTGCCCGCATAAACGAATCCAGCTGTGTGACGCATTAAATCTTGTACCCAGATTGGCCGATTAAGTGGGACGTCACCGGCAGCGGTTTCGACTTTCAAATCCTTTAATTCAGGCAGCCAAGTCGTGATAGGGTCGTTTAGTTTTAGCTTTCCTTGCTCGACTAACATCATCGCCGCTGCAGTTACAACCGGCTTTGTCATGGATGCTAGGCGAAAAATGGAGTCTTTCTGTATCGGGGTTTTCTTTTGAGCATCGAGATAACCAGTAGCCTCAAAATGAACGATCTGACCATTACGCGCCACCAAGGTTACCGCCCCAGGGAACATATTTTTGTTAATCTGATCCTGCATGACTGGGGCAATACGACGAAGTCTGTCCTGCGAGAAACCCTGAGTAACAGAAACCTCTGGTGGTTTGGACTTCTGCTTGGCGGCGAGGCCTACCGAGCCGTATCCAACAAGCAGACTAGAGCCAAGGACTAAAACGCAAATTCTCTTAGATAGCTGGGCCATTGATTAGGTCTCCCTTCGTAGAGTTATGTGCAAAATACAATTCTATTATTACAGAATCGCGCGCCCCTTTTATGGCTCATGGTTTTATGAAATTGCAGAAAACTATCTTTGATTTATCGACCACACCTATTTGGTGCGGTACACAATTTCCCTGTCCGATTGCCTACCGCCCCGGTACATACAGGAGTCATACCCAAAGCCTTTAAACTCGACTACTGTATCTCTAGTTGTACCTTAATTTGAGTGAGCCCCTAACCTGGTTGGAATCCATGTTTTTCAAAATTGCATCCATTACGCTACCCATTTTCACTCTGGTGTTGGTTGGCTTCCTGTACAGCCGCCGCGTCAAACCGGACCTGGGAGGTGCCAACAAGTTGGTTGTGGACGTGGCTCTACCAGTTTTGATTTTTATTTCTCTGTCTGCAAAATCGTTTGACCCAATTTCTGCCCTATCATTCACTGGGGCATCCGTCGTCTTGATTTTTCTGAGCGGATTGATCGCTTGGCCGTTGGCGAAATTTTCAGGCACAACTCAGCAGGCATTTTTGCCTTGTACCATGTTCACCAACGTGGGTCCGATTGGTATCCCTTTGATTGCCTTGGCCTACGGACCAGAAGGAATGGCAACAGCAGTGGTTCTGTTGGTGATCTCCAACATTCTGCATTTCACGCTGGGTGCTGGCGTGATGAGCGGCAAAGTGGACTGGCGCATGGTGTACGCCAACCCACTGGTTTGGGCAACCATGCTGGGTGTGGCCAGTTCTCAATTGCAGTTGGCTTTACCCGACTGGGTTCAGACCTCTTGCACCATGATTGGCAGTGTGTTGGTTCCGATGATGTTGATGTCCCTCGGGGCAAGGCTTGCCAGCAGTCAAGTCGCAGATGCTTGGGTGGGGTTTCAGTCAGGCGTGCTGATTTTGGTCGTCAGAATTGCAGCTGTATTTTTAACCCTCTGGCTTATCCCCTTGCAAGGGTTGGAGCGCGGAGCGTTGATTTTGTTTGCATGTTTGCCACCCGCAGTTTTCAATTTCATGCTGGCAGACAAATTTCAAGTAGAGCCCCACAAAGTCGCGTCCACAGTCATCGTCGGCCACGTGCTGAGCCTGGCGTTTCTGCCGCTAGGTATTTGGCTCGCATTCATTTAATCCATTCAATCCAAACCCACAAGGAGCATCTCTCATGATCAAGTTCTATTTCCATTCGTCACCCTATCCATTGAAGATCGCGCGGCCTGAAGAGTCAGTAGCGTACTGAGAGCCGAAGCCCCGCGGACTGGGGCGTTAAGAGTTGGCTAAGAGCACCAAACCCCGATTACACGTTTTGTTACACGGTGGGCTTTTGGCTTCGTTACCCATTGATTTTGTTACGGGAAATTGGAGCGATTTTCATCACAATTCGCAGGTCCGGGGTTCGAATCCCTGAATCGCCACCATCATCAAACATTGCGAAGCTGTATTGCCGGTGTCGTTCCAGTCGCTTCTGCGTAGCGATACAAACTCTTCATGCTGGGTAAAGAATTTCCA
>JACCDW010408076.1_pt1 | contig 16687 bp, 13 predicted proteins | sample 7449781 | NCBI WGS metagenome assembly JACCDW01 (sample SAMN15323449, study PRJNA562643) | freshwater metagenome | isolation source: river surface water | place: USA:Blue River Watershed | collected 2017-08-18
AGCAGAGGACTACGCTATATCTTTGGCAGCAGCAGAAGCATCTGCAGCAGCAGCAGATACATCATGGGCAAATATTTTAGATACAATTAATGCAATTCCAGAAAGCGTTACCACAAAACAAATAATAAATGAAATTAGAAACATTACAGAATATATAACTAGATATGTTACAACTGTTGACACAGGAGGTTCAGGAGGTTCAGGAGGTTCAGGAGGTTCAGGAGGATCTAAGGCTCCAGGCGCTGCTTGGATTTCTGACGGTAAGGGCGGATGGACCAAACCTACAAAGCCACAAGGTGACTACGAGTGGGATGATAATAAGGGCTGGGTTAAGAGTGGTTCAACTACAGTAGATACTTCTGGTCAAGATGATAGAATTGCAAAAGAAGCAGCAGCAAAAGCAGCAGCAGAAAAAGCAGCAGCCGATAAAGCAGCAGCAGATGCAAAAGCAGCAGCAGATGAAGCCAATAGAAATAATTATTTAAATAGAAGAACAGGATTTCAGTGGGAGGCTTCTGGAGGACTAATTAGACACAAATACTTTGCTAATGGTGGCTTATCATTAGGTACTGATATCGTTCCAGCAATGTTAACTCCAGGTGAATTTGTAATGAGCAAATATGCTGTAGATACGCATGGAACAGATAAGATGAAGGCTATTAATAACGGACAACCAATCGGTGACTCAGTGTATAATTATAGTATCAGTGTCAATGTTAAATCTGATGCAAATCCTGACGAAATTGCAAGGGCTGTAATGACTCAGATTAAGCAGGTAGACAGTAAGAAACTCAGAGGAGCAAGACTATAATGTCAACATCGCCATATATGTTAGGTAGAAAGAAGTATGCAAGACCGCAGGCTATGCTATGGTCTGAAAACTCTGGCACCTTAGTATCTGGTTTATATGTTCCAAATGGATTAGAAGTAGGTCAAAATCCTGGAACTGAAACTGATGAATCTGTATATAATCAATTTTTAATATTGTCAGATGATAATAGAAGTCCTATAGACTTTACACCTACAAGAATTGAAACACGTGAAAGAATGATTAACGGAAGAATGAGGTCATACCACGTTGCAGACAAACTGACATTATCAACATCTTGGGACATGCTTCCATCTAGATCACATTTCAGTATTCCTGATTTTAATCCAACAACTGGCATTTCTCCACATAGTGGATATGGAAATCCATCAGGCGCTGATTTACAGTATACAACTGATGGAGGTGCTGGAGGAGTAGAAATTCTTGACTGGTATGAAAACCATCAAGGACCTTTTTGGGTTTATTTGGCATATGACAAGTATTCTAATTTTGGAAAAGATAGTGGCGCATATGCACATTTAGCACAATACAACCAGTTAGTTCAGATGTATTTTTCTGATTTTAGTTATAACGTTGTTAAGCGTGGTGGCAGTAATTTTGACTTCTGGAATATAAACGTTACGCTGGAAGAGGTATAATGTTTCAGAATGAAGAACTAAAGTTACATCTTGAAACTTCTCCAACCATTAGAACACAGTCTGCTGTAATTGCAGAATGGAATATGAATTTTGCTAACAATATATTGAAGATTGGTAACTATAGGTATAGGCCAACTGCTGATGTTGCAGATAAATATAAGACAATTGTAAATAGTTTTGATATAAATGATATAGGAAATTTTTATACTAATGCAACAGATTCAGATGTAGTTGTAGACGGCGGTATTAGTCCAGATGATAATGAGGAGCCATGGTTTTTATTATCACAAAATAAAAAATCTGCAATGCTTTATTCTCTTGAAGATTGTTTTAAAAAATTTAGACCACGTTCAGGAATCAATAAAGCAGCATATTTTCCAGGTAGAAAATTTCATCACTCTAACCTCAATATGTCAAATAGACCACGTTACTATATGGCTGACAAAAATGACACATTTAAATATTGGACATCATTTAGATCAGATGCTGGAACGTTAAGGGGTATCTCTAATAAATTTGTGTCTGGACAATATTTTATTGATGACACTGCTCCATTTGTTGTTTATGATAAAGAAGTTCCAGCCAACAGAATAGTTGTCAAAATGCAGACAAATGTGGGTTCAATCGACCTTGGACCGTTCTCTAATGCCTCTGGTTCATTTTCAGACCCATTGTACGGGGATCAAAATAAAACTACTCCAGTAAGATGGAAAGTGCAGTCGTTACAAGGTAATAACTGGGTAGATATTATTAATTTTAATTCTGGCACTACACGCAGAAATGGTTTGCCAATTATTAGTCATGATGGATATATAGAATTATCCTATGGACTAAAGGTACCAAATAAATATAGGGATGTTTTTGTTCGTGCAGAAGAGTATGCAGATGTATCTTTTAGACCAGAAAAATCTGTTAATGGTTATGCTTATTTGATTAAACCAAATACTTATGACCTTGGAGAATACCACATCTGGTTTAATGGAGCATGGGAAACATTTACACCAGAGTATGGCTGGGCACTAGAAGAAGAAACTGTTGATAGACTTACGAACTTTGTAACAGACTTTGTTGATCCAGTTAAGTTTATGTCAAGTAGTGAGAACAAGTACATATATCGTGAATTTGATTTCTTAAAAGGTTTACGTATAGTTGTTGATACTATGAATAAGGTTGATTCAACATTTGATCTTATTGAATTATCTCCAAGACTTACAGCAGATATAACTGATAAGGTTGTGTCATTTAATGTTTCTAAGACTGCTTCAGATTTAGGAACAAGTGGCTTGCCAGTAGGTCAACTACTAGCATCAAATGGAACATTAAACATTTTTGATTATGATAATTCTTTTAATGAGAACAATCAGGATAGCATTATAAAAGATTATATTTCAAATAATCTTCAGATAAAGTTTTATGATATTATTGTAAATGTAAATGGCTATGATTATTTTGTTCCTATTAAAACAATGTATTCAGAAGGGTTCCCTTCAATATCTCACTCAGATAGAAAAGTTGAGATTACTTTAAGAGATTTATATTTTTATTTTGAATCTTTAAAAGCACCAGAAATGTTAGTTACAAATGTATCTTTAAGTTATGCTATTTCTTTATTGCTTGATTCTATTGGATTTTCTAATTATGTATTCAAAAGGGTAACTGGAGAAAAAGAATTAATTATTCCGTTTTTCTATATACCACCAGATAAAACTGTTGCAGAAATATTAAATGATCTTGCTGTGTCAACACAAACAGCCATGTTTTTTGATGAATATAACAACTTTGTTATGATGAGTAAAAACTATATGTTACCGTCAGATACTGACAGAGATATAGATACTACACTTTATGGCTCAAATGATTTTGCTCATGTTGGGGTAAGAGAAAATATTAGTACTAACGCAAATTTAGCAAACATTCTTGATATTGCATCAGAAAATAGAAATGTATACAACGATGGCGTTATAAATTATAATACTCGATATATTCAAAGATCATATGGAAGTATTAAGCAGGCATCTATGATTGATAATGAAGTTGCTGCAAAAAATTGGATCTACAAACCAGCCTTATTGTGGGAAATAACTGGAGACCAAAATCTTAGATCTATAAATAATGAAGTCTCTAATCAGTCTGCCTATAACTTATCTGCAATTCCACTAAGTTCTAACTTAACAAATGAATTACCAGTTGTCGTTGGTAATAGATTGACTAATAATGTTATTGATTTAGGGGAAGCAGTCTATTGGTTAGGAAGACATAACGGATATTTTTATGCTAATGGAGAAATTATTAAGTTTGATGCGGTACAGTATAACCTTCCTGGTGGAGAAAAAGTTATTCTTAACGAAGAGGATAATGGAAAGTTTTCTTATACAACACAAACTGTAGGTGCGGTTGGTAATGTTTGGATTACAAGCAATCAAGAATATCAAGATTATATGTCCAAGTTACCATTTAATGGAAAGATGTATCCTACAGGCCTTGTAAGAATTTATGCTGAACCAAAGTATGAAACTATCAATGGAATTACCGTCATGAAAAATGGAGAAGTTTCAAAACATGGTCGTGGACAGTTTGGAACTAGTGTAGTTGCTCATGATGCAGGCCTAAATTCCTACTGGTCAGATAATAACTATGTACGTGGTTTAAATATGGATGCGTCTAGACTTTTTGGTTTAGCAACTGGAGACATTTTAGATAATTCTGCTATAGTTTCAAAGTCATTAGGAACAACAATACCTGCAGGTCCAAACTCTGCTAGGGCAAAAGAAAATACCAGAACAGGTGTAATTAAAAACTTTTTATCATATTCATATGTAAATGAATCACAAAATAATACTAACAAGTCTACACAGGCTGGATCTGTTCAATCTTCAGCACTTGTTATGAGTGGTCCATCTTTCAGTACAACCGAAACACCAATTAACTTTATATCATATCAATACAAGGCACTTGACAACAAGTACAAGCATTTTGGAACAAGAATGCGTATTATTGGAAAGATTGAGGTTAGTGATACTAAGGAACAGACTCCAGTAAATCCTTCACCCTATTATGTTCTATCTGGAACTCAGCCAAATCAACAACTAAATATCTCAGGAGGCTCTGGAGGTATTGCTGTTATGCTAAATCCAACAACAAATGTTGGTTACTATTTTGAAATTATTGCGTTAACTGAAAAAAATGTAAGCCAATATTCTTCTGATGTTGATAATCTGCATAATGTTATTTTTTATAAAGTTTATTCTGATGCACAAGGAAATGCTGTACCAATTAAGTTGTGGGGCGGACTAACTAATATTATTGTTGACGACGGTAAGTTTACTGGACAAGCAAGAATGATGGGTGAAAAAAATCCAACGGTATATGATTTAGCAGTAGAATATCAAGACATAGGATCTTTTAGAAGATTCTTCCTGTATATAAATAATAACTTAGTTAATATAGTAGACGATAGCGCACCACTACCAATATATAATAATATGGCTTTGTTTGTGCGTGGTGGATCTAAGTGTATGTTTGAAAATGTTTATGCTCTTGCAAATAACTATAGCCAAAATACGTCCTTCTCGCTTGAAACACCAGTCTCAGCAGCCTTTGGAGATGAGCATATAAATGCAAACGAGTCATTTAGAAAATATGCAATGTCTGGAATAATTCAGTCAACATATTTGTCTGGAATTAATACTGCACAGCCACCTTCATTTAATATTTATTTTGATGAGTTTGGAACTATTATGCGTGAAGCAGCATACTTGAAGGTTAGATATGATAAGGCCTATCCAGCAATATACGCACAACTGTCACCAACATTTAATAGAATTAAGGGGTATACGGTTTCTGGATTTAAGGCGGGATCGTATGGGGCAGAATTCTTAGTATTTAACTCAACAGATACATCTATTAATCTTGATGAAACAAGTGGTAACTATTTAAGAATACAAGGAATAGCGTTTACGCAAGAGTCAAATAATCAGTTAACGGTTGATTCATATTTTGCAAAAAATTCAAATTTCTCAGATCCAGCAATAGGAAAAGATGGTTTGATAGTTTCTCCAGTTAGGGCTGCTCTTGATTACGACAAAATAAAAACAAGTAGATTGTCATACGGAAAGAAGGAGTTCTCCTTGGATCCAGTATATGTTCAGTCAAACGATGATGCTAATGAACTCATGGGTTGGATGATTAACAAAATTTTAAGACCTCGTAAGAATGTGGGTGTCAGAGTATTCTCAAATCCAACAATTCAATTGGGTGATATTGTAAATATAAACTACAAGGACGAGACTGGAAATGATATAATAGCATCTGAAACAAAAAGGTTTGTTATTTACAATATTGAATATAGCAAGAGTTCCAGAGGTCCAGAAATGACCCTGTATATGAGTGAGGTGTAATATGGCTACAGTAGACAGTACCCCTAATTTACCAGCAACAACACCAACTACGGCAGAAACACCATCAGTTAAATCTGCAAGACCAGATATCATTTTGTTTAGTGATGAAACAACTCCTATTGAAATTATGACTGACCTCATATTTGAGGATATTGGTGGACAGGAATTAATCAATATGCTTAGAACTGATATCATTAATGGTCAAAATGTTGCCTATCAACCAATTAAAAATTTAACAAATCTTTATTTTCAATATAACCCCCAGAATATTTTGGCTTTACAGGATACTGACTATAACTACTTTAAAAAGTTTCCTATTAACTTTGCAACAAAGGTACCCCTATGTGGGACGGGACCAAACTGTTCTATTGTGTATATAGATCCAGATACAGGAGACTTAGTTATAAATGTGATTAATATGGCAAGAGACGAGCAAGTAGAGATTTCAATAGTCTCAGATGGTGAGATTCTAGATGATACAATATACGAGGTGAATATATGATTACGAATACTGGAAAAGGAATATTAGCAAAATATTTAATAGGTCAGGCTCCAGCCTATGCCTCATATTTAGCGATTGGCTGTGGGGCAAAACCACTTGGAACAAATCAAAACTTTGCAGATTATTCAGAAAAAAAGTCGTTAGATTTTGAAATGTTTAGAGTGCCAATTACATCACGAGGGTATGTAAATGAAGACGGCATAGATAAGATTGTTCTGACAGCAGAACTACCAACAGATGAAAGATATGAGATATCTGAGGTAGGAGTATATTCTGCAGGAGCAAACCCATCTGCTGGCGCATATGATAGCCGTTCTTTGTTTGCATTTACTGTAAATGAAAATTGGGAATATCATAGACAAGACGGCGGTGCTGGTGCGTTAGAGGTAAAATATTCACGACTAGATGATTCAGATAACGATAATATCATTAATGATTTTAATCAGACCATCGGCGATCAAACATTTGTCGCTAAAGTATTTCAAACAAACTCTGATAATTTATCTTTTACAAATCCAGATAGATTATTAAGATATGAAAGAGCAAGATTTTATAATAATATAGTTATGGCCAGAGGAGATCTATCTACGTTAAATGTAGCAGATGGCCACCTTGTTGTAGGTTCTAACTCAAACCATATCCACCTATTAGGAACTTCTTTAGATTTTAATCAGAACTCGCCAACTGATGAAATTAAGTTGGCATTTAGCATTATTAATAAAGAGCCAGACTCATCTATTGTTCCAGATGAAGTTAGAATATTATTAGAGTTTGGCGAAAGCGATAGCGCTGGAGTTGGAGAGTGGGCAAGATTTGAAGTAATTATGTCTGCAGAAGATTATGATTTTGCAAATAATAGATATTATATTGTCACTAAACAATTACAGGAATTGCATAAGAGTATCGGATTTACTTGGAATAATGTTAGTATTATAAAAATTTATTCAACTGTAATAAATAATGACTTGCCATCAACTGATTTTTATGTAGGACTTGATGCTGTAAGATTTGAAAATGTATCTACTACAAATCCAATTTATGGTCTAACTGGGTATACAGTATTAAAAAATACCAATGCAACAACTATTGTTAAACCAGCAAACACAACTAATTATCTAGAGTTTAGATTTGCGATGGATGTGCAATAATGACAAGTCCAGACAACGGAATTAAAAAAGTAATTATACCTAAATCAAAGTTGCCTGGATTTTTTGCAGAAAATAAAAAATATATTTTAAGATATAGATTTATCTCAGAAGATAAAAATAGAACATCCCATTGGTCTCCAGTTTATAAAATTATTGCAGAAGATACGCCAACTGAAATTTTAAATAGTATGGTTATTGATACAACTAATAAACTAATTAACTTAGTCTGGGAGCCACAATCTGGCATGGAAGAATATTATATTTATGTTAATTGGAATAATACTAATTGGGAATATTATGCTAAAACATCACAAACTAATTATTCTATAGTTTACGATTCAAGCAAAACATATATTAAGGTTGCAGTCCAACCTAAAACAATACCACTAACAAGATTAATTGGATCAGACTTATTTGAAAATGAGGGTAGTCTGATATAATTAGACAGGAGGAATAATGGCAAAAATACCATCACCAGAACCAGGACAACCGATAGATGTATCTTATATAGATCAGATAGTTAGAACTGTCAATGATTTAAGCATTCAGGTTTCACCTGCTATTTATAAATATGTTACAGTAGATGTTCCTAACTATCCAACACAATCTGCAAAGATATCAGAAACAAGAATTATTGCAGGGTACGTAGATGTTGTTAAAAGCGGTACACAAAGCGTAGGAAGCCAACAAGCATTTTCATATCAGTTTAAACCAGAATTTAAATATCCACCAATCGTAACTGCAACACCAATTAATATTGGTGGAACAGACGCTGGTAAAAATGTTACGGTTGTCTTAAAGCAACCTACAACATCTAGAGTTGACGGCGTTGTCAATTTTAATTCCCCTGGAGATGTATCCATCGGCGTTAACTTGGTTATCGTCGGCATACCTAATTAATGATTAAATGCAAAAAATGTTACAGAAAAATGTTTGTAGACAGGGTTTACAATTCAATATCTCATTTGGAAATTTTTTGCTTCATGTGCGGATCAAGAGTTTTTTATCATCCGCCATCTGATTCGAAGGAAGGCCGATGGCTGCTAAAAAAGGAAATAGAACGAGCCAAGAATATAATGTCGCTCCTGTAATTCCTGGAAACAAAAAGGTTTGGTTTTTAAATAAAGATCTTGTTAGGATTGTGCATTATAACAGGTCCAATGGCATTATGTCAATATACAACATTACTAAAGATAGATTAGAAAGTTGTCTTATTAATGATTTTAAAACTAAAAGAGAACGAGCATATACAGTGGGGGAAACTGCTGATCTTGTTAATCGTCATAAAAAGTATATGCCTTCATTAATGAAGCGTGGTGTTATTCCCTTCCCAACTGGCTCACAAAAAGGCGGGGAACGAGGATGGCAAGTTAGATCATATTACTCTGAATCGCAAGTAAAAGAGATTCGTGATATACTGGCTACATACCATATTGGTAGACCAAGAAAAGATAATTTAATAACAAACGATATCACTCCAACAAAGGCTGAGTTGACACGCCGTATGGGAGATGGTATACTGACATATACGAAGACCGAAGATGGTAGGTTTATACCAATTTGGTCAGAATCAATTTAACAGAAGGGTATGAAATGGAAGATACAAAAGTAACAGTGACTTTGGGGTACACAATTAACCTTGGAAATTTTCAATCGCTAAGACTTGATCTTGGTGTTATTGATAGCAAGCGTGAAGGTGAAAATACTGACCAAGCATTTGAACGTGTTTACAAGTTTGTTGAAGATAAACTTGCAGCAAAGATCGCAGAAGCAAAGGTTGAACTAGAAGAAGGAAACTAGTGTGGCAGACAAGCAGAAGCGTTTTGCTCTGTTAAGTCGGTTTGATAAACACTACAAGTTTAAACTAGGACAAGAGCCACGCTATAACAAGTGGATTGAACAATGGTCTGCTGATGCTTTAATAGAATCATACGGCCTAGAGGTTTGCTATCAATTGCTTGAATATTATTTTGACGTAAATGAAAGTCCTTCATGGAATAATTTTGCATACGTGGCAGATGATATACTAGAAGCAAAAGCACAATATACAAGAGATATAGAAGAACGAGAAGAGCGTAGGAAAAAGGCTAAGGAGTGGTTGAGTGAATAATACAGAGTCAAAGTTAATCTCAGCCGTACTACAAGACAAACAGGCTCATGTTTTGCTTCAGGCAAATATTGAAAGTATTTTAACCACACATACAGATGTTTGGCAATTTATTAGAAAATATTATGAGCACAATGCAACTGTTCCACCAGTTGATTTGGTTGTAGAAAAGTTTAGAGATTTTGAACCCATCAGTGGTGTTGGCTCTACCAAGCATCACCTTGAAGAGTTACAGGCTGAATATCTAACAAATAGTTTAAAAGATATTATTAGATCTGCTGCTACAGATGTTCAGGGCGGACTTGGACTTGAAGCACTTGAATCGCTTATTACAAAAACTGCAGAACTTAGAAAAAATACTGCAGCAATTCGTGATATTGATGTAACAGATTTAGATTCTGCAGTTGCATATTTTGAAAACTTAAAAAAGCAACAAGAAGCAGGCGGACTTGGAATTAAAACTGGACTTCCTGGTTTTGATAATTACTTGCCTTCAGGAATCATGCCAGGGCAGTTAGGAGTGTTCCTTGCATATCCAGGTATAGGAAAGTCTTGGTTGTCTCTCTATTTCGCTGTACAGGCTTGGAAACAGGGTCGTAGTCCTATGATCATTAGCCTTGAAATGTCTGAAACAGAAGTTCGCAACCGTGTCTTTGCAATTATGGGAGAAGGTCTTTGGTCTCACAGAAAACTTAGTGCGGGTCAGGTTGAGATGGATATGTTAAAGTCTTGGCATACTAAAAATGTTCAAGGAAAGCCAGAGTTTCACATTATTTCAAACGATACTGGCGGTGACATAAATCCAATGGTTTTGCGTGGAAAGATTGATCAATATAAACCAGATTTTGTTATTGTAGATTATCTACAACTTATGTCTCCTAATCAGAAATCTGACAATGAAACAGTTCGAATGAAGAACCTTTCACGTGAGTTAAAGTTAATGGCTATTTCTGAAGAGGTTCCAATTATTGCTATTTCTTCTGCTACACCAGATGACGTAACTAAACTTGAGACAGTCCCAACTCTTGGTCAAACTGCATGGTCACGTCAAATTGCATACGATGCTGACTGGGTTTTGGCTTTAGGCCGTGGGACCAATAGTGATATTATAGAATGCGTATTCCGCAAGAACCGTAACGGTTTCATGGGAGAATTCTTAGTGCAGGCTGATTTTGACAAGGGATACTACAGATATAAGGATTATGAAGATAAGTCAGTATAATATGCCACATGGAGTTATTTCATCACAAACCAATCAAAAGGTTTGCTTTAGACGGGATCATCATTGATGACTCCGCCATATACAGATTACAGCAGGAATATACCAGGCTTCTGGTATCTGAGATGCGATTATCTGGCTATGCTCCAAGAATTGATATCGATACACAATTTACATTATCATATAACGAACAAAAAAATTACTTTGAATTTACATTAAGCGTATACGGAATATATATAGGGAGAAAGAAATCAGAATGGATATTAGGGATAGACGGAACCAAGCCAGTATATACACAACCAGTCAAGTTAAAAGAGTACTCGCAGGATCTGGCATAACGGTAGAAAAAGAAGCCGAAACCGAATATATAGTTTTTTGCCCATTCCATTCAAACCACCGCACACCTGCTGGTGAAATAAATAAATATACAGGATTGTTCTTTTGTTTTTCATGCAGCAAAACTGCAGATCTTATAGAGTTAGTTATGCATTTTTCTAATAGGACATATTTTGAGGCTATCAGATTTATAAAAAGCAAAGAAACAGAAACTGATATCCTATCTGAAGTAAATCATAAGTTGATAGAAAAAGAAGAGTGGACTGAGTTTGATAAGTCAATTGTTCAAAAATTACATGAGCAGGCTTTGTTCTCTGAAAGAGCAAAGGAATATTTTATTAAAAGAAAGATTAGCAAAGAGTCTGTTGTTAAGTTTAAACTTGGATATTCTGAAAACCAAGATATGATTTCAATACCAGTACATAATCATGAAGGTTTATGCGTTGGCTTTGTTGCAAGATCAGTTGAAGGTAAAGATTTTAAGAACACAACAAAATTACCAAAGTCAAAGTTATTGTTTAATTTAAATAGAGTAAAGACAGCATCTAAAGTTTATGTTGTTGAATCGTCATTTGATGCTATAAGACTTGATCAGTGCGGATTCCCTGCAGTTGCTACATTGGGTGCCAACGTATCATCCAAACAAATAGATTTGCTTCAAAAGTATTTTAGCGATATAATAATTATTGCTGATAACGATGAGGCAGGCGGTAACATGAAAGAAAAGATAATTGAAAGATTAGACGGAAATGTTACTGTAATTAACTTAGATAAACAATATAAAGATATAGGCGATATGGACGACATGTCAATAAAACAACTGGAGTACCAGTTTGACAAATCAATACTGTCTATGCTAAACTAGAAAAGAACAAAGGAGAAAACTATGAGCGTTATTAAGGGATTAAAAAACATCAATGCCCTGCTCGACAAGAAAACAGATGAAACAGGTCCAAAGGTTCGTTGGCTTAAGTTGGCTGACGGTCAAGCAGTTAAGATTCGATTCATTGAAGAATTGGATGAAGACTCAGCAAATTACAACGAGAAGCGTGGTCTTGCTCTTGTTGTTAAGGAACATACAAATCCAAAGGACTACAAGCGTAAGGCTGTAGATACTCTTGATACAGAAGGTCGTGACTGGGCTGAAGAAATGTATCGTAAGGATCCAAAGGGTAATAGCGGATGGCGTGGTCGCCTTCGTTTTTATTGCAACGTACTTGTAGAAGATGGTATTGAGGAAAAACCTTATGTTGCTATCTGGTCTATGGGCGTAAGCAAGCAATCTTCATTTAACACTATTCGTGAGTATGCCCTTGAAACAGGAAGCATCTCAAACATTGTATGGAAGTTAAAGCGTAATGGTCAGGGAACTGAAACATCATACACTTTGATTCCTTCTGCTCCAGACAAGGAGCCTTTTGATTGGGCAGATATTGAGCCATATCCACTAGAAAAGGCATTGCGACGTGTTCCATACGCAGAGCAAGAGGCATTCTATCTTGGATTCGATTCGCCTTCGTCTACATCAGCGACGAATATCGACTGGTAATAGATGAACTACGTACCACTACACTTACATACTCACTTTTCTTTATTCGATGGTATTGGGTTGCCATCTGAATATGTAGATCGTGCTACAAAGTTGGGTATGCCTGCAATAGCAATTACAGACCATGGCTCCCTTTCTGGCCACAGAGAAATGTATCGCATTGCAAAAGCGAGTGGTGTCAAGCCTATTCTTGGCATAGAAGGTTATATGTGTGAAGATCGCTTTGATCATAGAGATAAGAGCGAGAGAACCGATCAACTTGATATGGTTTACAACCATATAATTCTTCTAGCCAAGAATAAGGTGGGCTTAGAAAACTTAAATAAACTAAATGAAATTGCCTGGACAGAAGGATATTACAAGAAGCCAAGAATAGATTTTGAAGTTTTATCTAAATACAAGGAAGGCATTATTGTATCTTCTGCTTGTCCAAGTGGAATTATTGCTAAGTCAATTGAACTTGGTGAACTTGGCATGGCAAAGAAATATATTAAATGGTTCAAAGAACAGTTTGGTGATGATTACTACCTTGAGGTCATGCCACATAATGATGAATCAATCAATAGAAATATATTATTGTTAGCAGATGAGTTTAAGGTTAAGCCTATTGTAACTCCAGACTGTCATCACGTTGATCCATCACAAAAAGAAATTCAAGAGTTAAAGTTGATTCTTAACACATACTCTAACAAGATTCAAAAAGACGCTACATATGAAAAGTCTAAAAAGCAAGGTGATTTAATGAAGCGTCTTGATTATTTATACGGTGCTGACAGACAGATGTCATTTAATAAGTTTGATATTCACCTATTGTCTTATGAAGAAATTAAAGAGGCAATGGAAAAGCAAGCGGTATGGAGAACTGATATTTATGAAAATACTATTGACCTTGCCAATAAGATTGAAGACTATGATATTAAGGATGGTTTAAACCTACTACCAGTTCAATATAAGAATCCAGATAACCAGTTAAAAGAACTTGCTATGACTGGATTAAAAGAAAAAGGTTTGGATACAAACCAAGAGTATCTTGATAGGCTTGAGGAAGAACTAAAGGTCATTAAGGACAAAAACTTTGGGCCTTACTTCCTTGTTGTTCAGAGCATGATTTCATGGGCAAAGAAAGAAAAGATTATGGTGGGGCCAGGTCGTGGATCATCTGCTGGCTCTTTGTTATGTTATGCACTTGGCATTACTGATATTGACCCATTAAAGCATGGACTGCTCTTCTTCCGTTTTATTAATCCAGAACGTAATGACTTCCCAGATATTGATACTGATATTCAAGATTCTCGTCGTGACGAAGTCAAAGATTATCTTGTTAGACAATATAAGCATGTTGCATCTATTGCTACATTTTTAGAGTTTAAAGATAAAGGTGTTGTACGAGATGTTGCACGAGCATTAAATATACCATTAGTAGATGTTAATAAAGTTTTAAAGTTAGTAGATACTTGGGATGAGTATTGTACTTCAAAAACAACTGCATGGTTTAGAGAAAAATATCCAGAAGTGGAGCAATATGGAGAACAACTTCGTGGTCGCATTAGAGGTACTGGCATTCACGCTGCTGGTGTTGTCACTAGTAAAAATCCTATTTTTAGGTACGCACCAATGGAAACACGCAACTCTCCTGGCAGTGATGATCGTATTCCAGTTGTGGCAGTTGACATGGAGGAGGCTGAAAAGATTGGTCTCATCAAAATTGATGCACTTGGGCTAAAAACTTTAAGTGTAATTAATGACACTTTAGCAATAATCAAAGAGCGTGAAGGCACAGACATAGATCTATTAAAAATAGATATGGATGATCAAAAGGTATACCAAATGTTATCTGAGGGTTATACAAAGGGTGTGTTCCAGTGTGAAGCAACACCTTACACAAACCTTCTTGTTAAGATGGGTGTAAAGAATCTTGCAGAACTTTCAGCGTCAAATGCTTTGGTTAGACCAGGTGCTATGAATACAATTGGTAAAGATTATATTGAACGTAAGCATGGAAGACAAGCAGTCAACTATCTACACCAAACAATGAAACCTTTTACACAAGAAACATACGGATGTATTTTGTATCAGGAGCAAGTTATGCAGGCTTGTGTTGAGTTAGGTGGAATGTCATGGTCTGAGGCTGATAAGGTGCGTAAGATTATTGGTAAAAAGAAAGACGCAAGAGAGTTTGACGTATTCCGTGACAAATTCGTTGAGGGTGCTTCTAAGTTCATTAGTCCTAACCAGGCTCGTGATCTATGGCATGACTTTGAGGCTCACGCAGGGTACTCGTTTAATAAGTCTCACGCAGTAGCATATTCAACATTATCCTATTGGACAGCATGGTTAAAGTATTATTATCCAATTGAATTTATGTATTCATTATTAAAGAATGAAAGGGACAAAGATGCACGAACTGAATATCTTATTGAAGCGAAAAGAATGGGCATCAGTATTAAGTTACCTCATATTAATGATTCGGATATTGATTTTAAGATTGAGGGTAAAGGTATTCGGTTTGGACTCTCAGGTATCAAGTTCATATCTGACAAAATTGCAGAACGTTACATATCAGCACGACCTTTTAAATCTTTTGAAGAACTTAGAGATTTCACGTTTACTAAAGGAAATGGAGTAAACAGTAGGGCCTTAGAGTCTTTGAGAATTATTGGCGCTGCAACATTTCCAGACAATCCAAGAAATGATCATGAGATTCGTGAAAATCTATACGAATACTTAGGTCTACCAGAGTTTACACAAACAGTTCCATCACACTATCATGCCTTTATGAATCAAGTTGAAGACTTCGAAGAAAAGGGATCATTCATACTTATGGGTATGGTCAAAGGCATTAAACGTGGAAAAGGCTGGTCTCGTGTTGAGATATTAGATAAAACTGGCAGTATTGGAATATTTGATGAAGAGCAAACTACTATTGAGGCAGGAAGAAGTTATTTAATTCTTTGTAATGACAATAGAATTGTTAGCGCTGTGCCAGTAGATGAGTTAAAGAATTCTGATTCAGCATTAGTTAAGTTTTTAAATTATAGAATGCTACCTTATAAAGACGATGAGTTGTTTGTAGTTTCGTTTAAGCCAAGAATTACAAAAGCAGGTAAAAAGATGGCATCGCTAACGCTTGCTGATACATCTAGAGAATTACATTCAGTAACTGTATTTCCTACTGCATTTGCAAAAGCGTATATGAAAATTGAAGAAGGACATGCTTATAAGTTTGAGTTTGGTAAAACAAAAGATGGAACCGTAATATTGGAGGATGTAAATGTCGGTTAGTTTAGAAGATGTATTAAAGCAGTTAAACCCTAAATTAAGAAAGAGTATTTTGGTGGGGGATGAGGTTCCAAAGACAGAATATGCCTTAACACCAAGCCACGGACTTAATAGAGCCTTGAATGGTGGACTTCCTTACGGGAGACAGGTTTTAATTTGGGGAAGTAAGTCAAGCGCTAAGTCTTCTTTATGCTTACAGATGATTGCATTAGCACAGCAAGAAGGCAAGATATGTGCGTGGATTGATGCTGAGATGTCCTATGATCGGTCATGGGCAGAAAGACTTGGAGTAGATACATCTAAACTAATTGTTTCTCAAGCAAGAACTATTAATGAAATGGTAGATGTTGGAGTAAACTTAATAGAGGCTGGTGTTGATATTATTGTTGTTGACTCTATAACATCTTTGCTGCCAGCAATTTATTTTGAAAAGGATTCAGATGAACTTAAGCAACTTGAGAATACAAAGCAGATCGGAGCAGAGTCTCGTGACTTTAGCAACGCATGGAAAATGCTTAACTATGCTAATAATAAAGTTAAGCCTACTTTGCTTGTGCTTATTAGCCAGTCTCGCAATAATATTAATGCTATGTATACTAGCCAGCAGCCTACTGGTGGTCAGGCTACTAAGTTTTATTCCTCTACGGTTATTAAACTATTTTCGTCAGAATCTGACAACCAAG
>JACCDW011996291.1_pt1 | contig 16684 bp, 8 predicted proteins | sample 7449781 | NCBI WGS metagenome assembly JACCDW01 (sample SAMN15323449, study PRJNA562643) | freshwater metagenome | isolation source: river surface water | place: USA:Blue River Watershed | collected 2017-08-18
ATTAGAATATGGCAGAGTACTGAACTCAAGCTCATTGTTAGAACGCTCGGATTTACATGCACAAATAATGTACTTTGTGATGGTGGATCGTTTTTACGATGGCGACAAAACTAATAATCCTGCGAAGTTACAAGGAGTACATCCTAAAGCCGATTACTATGGAGGTGATATCGCAGGCATTGAGAAAAAAATGAATGAAGGCTATTTTCAGAATTTAGGATTCAATACCCTTTGGTTGTCGCCTATTGCAAAAAATCCAGACAGTGCTTGGGGCTTATGGAATAAAAATATTACGACGAAATTTTCTGCTTATCATGGGTATTGGCCAACTTCTTATTCAATTGTAGATAAACGATTTGGCACCAATGCATTATTTGCTAATTTAATTTCAAAAGCTCATGAGCGAGAAATGAACATAGTGTTGGATTTTGTTGCGCATCATATTCATAAAGATCATCCATTGTACACACAACACCCCGATTGGGTTACTTCTTTATATTTACCTGATGGTACTATGAATACAGAGCGCTGGGATGATCATAGATTAACTACTTGGTTTGATACCTTTTTGCCAACCCTAGATTTTCAACAAGCAAAAGTAAATGAAGTGATTTCAGACTCAGTAATGTATTGGGTAAAGAATTTTGATATTGACGGTTTTAGGCATGATGCGAGTAAACATGTACCCGAGCAATTTTGGAGAACGCTTACAAAAAAAATAAGGAACGAGAATCATCAAAAAAATAAAGAGTTTTTTTACCAAATAGGAGAGACCTATGGAAGTCCGGAGTTGATTGGCTCATATGTTAATTCAGGACAAATGGACGGGCAGTTCGATTTTAATCTTTACGACGCAGGAGTAAATGCGTTTGCGATGGACGTAAAATCATTGGAGGAAAGTGAAAAGAATTTTTTACGATTAAAAGAGACAATACAAGAAAGTTTCAAATATTATGGAGCTCATCATTTAATGGGCAACATTAGTGGCAATCAAGACAAGCCAAGATTTGCATCCTTAGCAGAAGGAACCGTAAGGAACGATGAGGACACCAAACTTACAGGTTGGACAAAAGATATTCAGCGCGTAGGACAAAAAGGGTATTTAAGGATAGCGCAAATGATGGCAATGAATTTTGGATTACCTGGGATACCAGTGGTATACTATGGTGACGAGATTGCGATGGTTGGAGCCAACGATCCTGATAATCGGAGGATGATGAAATTTGAGAATTTAAATGCAGAAGAGAAAGCCTTGAAAGAAAAAGTACAGCTCATGGCTAATTTAAGAAAAAATAGAGTAGAACTTATCTATGGCGATTATACTGTGCTTCCATGTACCAAAGGTTTTTTTGCGTTTGAAAGAAACTATTTTGGTAAAAAGACAATTTTTGTATTTTCAAAATTAGAAGGAAATGCAAGCATCGAATTACCATACAAAGCATTGAACATAAAAGCTAATTTTAATTCAAAAGTTAGTTACAATAACAATTTAATAAATATAGAATTAGGCAAAGATTCTTTTGAAATATTTACAATTGATTAAATATGGCTATGAAAAATAAATTATTATTACTTCTGTGCACATTGATTACAAGTGTATCAACAGCACAATTAATTCAACCAGAGTGGTCTAAAAATGCAGTGATGTATGAATTGAATGTTAGGCAATATTCACAAGAAGGCACTTTTAAAGCAGTAACTAAAGATTTGGCGAGAATTAAATCATTAGGTGTTGATGTGATATGGGTAATGCCTGTTCATCCGATTGGAGAAAAAAAAAGGAAGGGAAAGATGGGTAGTTATTATAGTGTTAAAGACTACATGGATGTGGCTCCAGAATATGGCACGAAGAATGATTTTAAAGAGTTAGTACAATCGGCACATGCTTTAGGAATGAAAGTAATAATTGATTGGGTTGCCAACCATACCTCTTGGGATAATGAATGGTTAAATGAACATCGAGACTGGTATGTACAAGATGCTAATGGTAATGTAATTACACAATACGATTGGACTGATGTTGCGAAGTTGAATTATGAAAATATGGAGATGCGCGAAGCCATGATAAATGCGATGAAGTATTGGGTGACAGATTTTGACATCGACGGATTTCGTTGTGATGTAGCTTTTTTGGTACCACAGGATTTTTGGGAAACGTTAAGAGAGAGGCTTCAAGAAATTAAGCCAATTTACATGTTAGCCGAAATGGAATGGAATGCTGATATAACAATGCACCCTGACCAGTATTTTACCAAAGCATTTAATGCTTCGTATGGTTGGAATTTCATGGGTGTAACAGCAGATTATGCATTAGGAAAAAAAAGTTTAAAAGAAATGAAAGTTGAGTTGCAGAAGAATTACAACTCTTTCCCTGCATACATGCATAAATTATTTTTTCTAACCAACCATGATGAAAACTCATGGAATGGAACTATTGATGAGAAGTATGGAAAGAATTGGCAACAATTTGGTGTTATGGTATACACTTTGCCACAGAGCTTACCATTAATTTATACTGGAGAAGAAGTTGGACTAAAAAGAAGATTAAGTTTTTTTGAGAAGGATCCGATTACAAAATTAGAATGGTCGAATAAATCGAGAGAAGCATGGTACAAAAAAATGACCACGTTAAAACATGATGTGCCAGCCTTCCACAATACCGGAGATTTAACGGATTGGATGGAAATACCACTAATTGCTGGAGATGATGAAGCAATTAATTGTTATGCATACAAACGTCAAAATGGAAACAGCACTGCTTATGTATTTATCAACTTTAGCGAAAAGGAACAAATGATAAAGAGTAAGCTCATAGACATCAATTTATCAACAAAAGGATTCAAAATGGAGTCAAATGCAATTCAATTAATGACGCCGAACGGGTTAAGCATTAAACCGAATTCATATATTATTTACTATAAATAAATCGACATGTCGTTATTAGAAAAACCTAAATTAAGTTTATTGCAAATTTTTTATATGAGTTTTGGATTCATGGGAATTCAATTCGGGTTTGCATTGCAAAATGGTAACGCGAGTGGTATTTTACAAAACTATGGAGCACATGTTGAACAACTTTCATGGTTTTGGTTAGTAGCACCACTCACAGGTATGATAGTACAACCCATTATTGGATATTATAGCGATAAAACTTGGGGTAGGTTTGGAAGACGCAAGCCATACATAATGGTGGGTACCTTTTTATGTTGCATTGCATTACTGTTATTGCCTAATTCCGCATCATTTTTTCAAGCAAAGTCAGCGTTGTTAATTGGAGCAGGAATGCTTATGGTTATGGATGCCAGCATCAACGTGGCTATGGAGCCATTTAGAGCATTAGTAGCCGATAATTTATCATCATCGCAAAGCACCTTAGGTTTCTCTATACAAACATTTTTAATTGGCATCGGTGCAGTTGTAGGATCTTGGTTACCATATCTTCTGCATCAATATTTTGGAGTTTCGTCATCGGCGCCCGCAGGTTATGTAGCAGATAATGTAACATACTCATTCTACATTGGTGCCATTGTATTTATGGCATGCATACTCATAACAGTTTTTATGTCGAAAGAATATGCGCCCGCTGAGTATGAGCAGTATCATGGTAAGTCAGATGATAAGGATGCAAAATTTAGTAATATATTCAAGGATTTTAGAAAAATGCCAACGACCATGCGTCAGCTGGGGTTAGTTCAATTTTTCTCATGGTTTGCTTTGTTTAGCATGTGGGTGTTTACTACACCAGCTATTGCACACCATGTATTTGGTTTAACCGTAGATGATACTAGCAGCGATAAATTCAGAGAAGCACAAAACTGGACAGGAATCATTTTTGGAGTGTACAATGGAGTGTCTGCAATTTATGCATTGCTTTTACCACGTATTGCTAAGCTGTTAGGTAAGAAGAGAACTCATGCCTTTTCACTTATTGCTGGTGGTGTAGGTTTATTAAGTATGTATTTTGCCGATGATAAATGGGACTTAGTATATTCTATGATAGGAGTAGGATTCGCTTGGGCTTCAATCTTAGCAATGCCTTATGCCATTTTAGCAAATAAAATTCCTTCAGGCAAGATGGGCGTTTACATGGGGATTTTTAATTTCTTTATTACCATCCCTCAAATTATAAATGGAATAGTAGGTGGGCCTATTGTGAAAAATTTCTATGATAACAATGCCATGTATGCAATTATTTTGGCAGGAGTATTTATGATTAGTGCAGCAATATCTGTACTTTACGTGCAAGATAAGTAGAAGATTAGAAATTTCTAATCTTCTACATTTCGATTATCAAAAGTTCTTTGGCGCCAATCTCAATGTCTACTAAATTGATTGTTCGATCATCGATAATATTTTTTCCAGATAAACGTCCCGAAATAATATCCTGAAATCTTTTCGTATCAATTGATTTCTTCGTTGCATTGCTATTATACATTATTAATGCCGCCTTACCTTCTTTACTGTATCTCGCGAAGGCATAAATTCCATCTTGTGGAATAAACTGCATCATGCTATTTTCTTTGAATGCGGGATGTTGACTTTTCCAAGTTTGAATTTTGTGGATGTATGAAATAACTTCGTTCTCTTCTTTACTTCTGTATTTAGTATCAAATTTATTGATGGCATCATTTTTCCATCCGCCACTAAAATCTTCACGGATAATTCCATGCGAACCTTTCCCTTTCATGAGCACTTCGGTACCATAGAAAATACAAGGTATTCCTCTCATGGTTAGTAACATTCCGAGGGCTACTTTTAGTTTAGATACATCGCCATTTACTTGAGAAAGAAATCTATCCAAATCATGGTTATCAATAAAAATAACGTGGTGAAATGGATCTTTATACAAATAATCTTGTGATATGCTATAGTAGAGTTTAGATACTCCTTCTGTCCAACCAAACTCTTGGTTTACAAATTCGTCCATGGCAAAACAAAATTGGAAGTCGAGCACATGTTGCATTTCTTCTGAATACGCTTTGTTTTTTGGAGTAAAATAACTTTGCATAGGTACAGCATGTTCCCATATTTCTCCAAAAATGCTCATCTCTGGAAATTCTTTTCTTATTGATTGGTACCATAATTTCATAAACTCTTGATCAGGGTAAGTATAGGTATCTATACGTATGGCGTCAATTTCTGCTACATACAGCCACCACAAAGTTTGTTGTATCATGTAACGAGCTAGAGCAGGATCTTTCATGTTGAGGTCGGGCATGCGCTTATCGAACCATCCCTCATTGAATATTTTTTTATCGTATGGTGCAGCATATGGATCAAGTAATGTATTTGCGCGATAGTTTGTTCTTGTAAAGGTGTCGAAGCGATGTATAAAAGTAGGGAAGGGCATATCCTTTACCATCCAGTGTTGATCGCCAATATGATTAAACACTAAGTCAATGACCATTTTCATATTGCGTTTATGCGCTTCATTTGATAAGTTCACATAATCGTTGTTCGTACCAAAGCGTGGATCTGTTTTGTAGTGGTTGGTAATTGCATAACCATGGTAAGAAGCTTCAGGTTCGTTGTTCTCTTGGAATGGGGTTAACCACAAGGTATTTGCTCCAAGGCTTTGGATGTAGGTTAGGTTATTTTCAATTCCTTTTAAATCACCTCCATGTCGACCAAAAGGCTCATTTCTATGCACCTTTTTTTCTTCCATAGAAGGAATTTCATCATTGCTCTCATCAGCATTAGCAAAACGATCGGGCATGATAAGGTATATTAAGTCGCTTTGATTTAAGATCGGCTTTTTTAGTGCAGGTTTATTTTTTAGTTCGTAAGCTAATAATACTTTTTTCTTTTTGATGATGAATTCGAAGGGAATGACATTCCCTAAAAAATCTCTCGGAATACTTATATCTAACATCATGTAATCAACGTGATTACTGGGATAGCGCTTAGTAATCTTCACAACATCAGAAACCATGTTAAGCTTGGCATCTCTTATGTTTTTATGATGTATGATGAGCTGAAGCACGGTATCTTCCATTCCTTTGTACCAATGAGGAGGAAAGGTTTCGATTTGTTGAGCGGAAGAATCGCGAAGCATTAGTAAACTAATGCAAAAAAAGAGAAGACTAATTTTTTTCATTATGTAAGTTACAAAAAAAAGACCTCAATTTCTTGAGGTCTTTCGTAAAAATATTGAACAAAGATTAACGAACTATTAACTTTAATGATGCAGTTTCGTTTCTGTTATTTTGAATAGAAACGATGTACATACCAGCATTAAATTCTTTAGTATTTACGTTAATTGATTTTTCGTTTACATTATATTTAGCAACAATACGACCAGTAACATCTGAAACAGTTACAGTATGCGATAATGCATTGTCATTAAATTCAATAGTTGTCGACTCTGAACTTGGGTTAGGGAACATACTAACAGCAGCTGCTTCTAATTTATTGTTATCTACACCAAGAGCAACAGCAGTACATGTATTGAATACGAAAGCAATTGTTTTTGCATTTGCATCTGTACGCTCGAACACACGGTTAAAACCACCAACGCCGTTATCAACAACACACGATCTATCGTTAGGATTCGAGAAGCTCTCTACGTTTGAGTTGTTTGAAACCGGTCCGTTAGAGAATTGGAATGCGAAGTCTATAGGACACATGGTAAAGGTAGTTTCATACATACCTATCTGACCAGCTACAGGCGTCATTTTGATAGCACCTGATTGCCAGTTTGGTTGAGTAAAGTTACCCATAATAAAGATATCGCCGTTTGGATTTGGAACTTCGTTAGATAAGTCTACAATAAAGCGAACTGGAGCTGGAGCATAGTTTGGTCCGCAAACCGTATCTTTGTTGAAGCATACTAATCTTAATACAGTATCAGATGTTAATTGTTGCTTACGGTTAGCAACACCTTCCCAGCTAGCATTTGCTCCAATTAATTTTCTGAATTTATATTCAATTTCACCTGAGTCTAATGGTACTGTTACTGAGTAAATTTTACTACCTACACTGGTAGGTCTTAAAATTGTTCCACCAGCCCATCCATTAATTTTACCACCTGCAACGTCTACTGAATCATATTCACACGCATTAGTCATGTCTACACGGAAAGTTACGTTGTAAACTGGAATTGGGTTTGTTGGGCAGTTATCGCAAGAACCGAAACAAACGATTTTTAATAAAGTATCATTCGTAGCTGATCCAAATGTTCTGTTTCCACCGCCGGTAGCACATGCAGAAGGAACGCTTTCAGCACCACCATTGTTCCAAGAGTTGTCGTTTACGAATTTGTATTCAACATCTCCTCCGCTTGCTGTAGTTGCAGCAAAGCCAATGAACTCATAAATAGTTCCAGTAAACGAACCATTACCAGCATAGTTCACCATTTGTGATTTTGATGGATCCCAACCTTGGAAAGCACCAGCAACATGAACACCATTAGGGCTAACCGTAGTTACTTTCGCCATGTTAACGCGGAAACGGATTAATTTCATACCTGCAGGGGCATTTTGTCCAAATTTAACTGCTGGTAATACAAGTGTATCATTACCTGCGCTTGGTTTGATATACCACCAACGGTTGCTGTTACCACCTCCTACTTGTGATAATGAAGGTATTGATTCTGCTTGTGGCCAGTCGTTACCATTAATAAATTTGTACTCGTAAGCCAAGCTTGGAGCTAAATCTAATACCACCGTGTAAATATTATCATTGTCGGGGTCGGTCATCGTATTTGATGTAGCATCCCAGTTAACTAAGTTTGCATTTTCGAAATTGCCATCATAATTAACGTCTTTAAAGTTACCTGGCATGTGTACGCCATTTGCACCAACGGTTTGGCCCGTCATATCAACGCGGAACATTACCTTACGTGCTTGTGTATTGAGGGCTAAACCTGCTAATACAACTATAAGTAAAAGTTTTTTCATAACGATTTTTTAATTTTTGTTTGAACCAAATTAGTACATAAAAACATAATCTCAAAATTTTAGTGTAAAAAATACACTATCTATAATTATTCTAAAAAGTGTAATTTTTACACTTTCTTATTTTTTCTTTAATTTTTTCTTAAATTGCAATTATGTTTAGTTCAAAAATATCTCCTAGGAAGACCATAATAATACTCTTAATTGGCTTTTTTATTTCATTAGGCCTACAAGCACAGGTCGTGACGCTGACGCCAGCATTTGCTACGCAAACCGATCAAGTAACCGTAATTTTTGATGCCTCGAAAGGGAATAGAGCTTTGTTAGGACAAAGTACCGTATATGCACATACTGGTGTTATAACTAATTTGAGTAGTAGCCCAAATGCTTGGCGCTATGTTCAAGGAAATTGGGGGACTGATGATGCTAAGGTGAAAATGACAAATTTGGGTAATAATTTATTTTCACTCACTTATACAATCAATACATTTTATGGGGTACCTACAGGCGAGCAAGTGTTAAAGCTCGCTTTTGTTTTTAGAAACCAAAATGGGTCTATAGTAGGAAGAGAGACTGATGGATCAGATATTTTCGTGGCTCTGTCATCGGGCGGCTTTCAAGCACGATTCGAAACTAGTAACGGACAATTATTTAAAACTACTCAAGCAGTCAACATAAAAGCAATTACCTCGGCAAAAGCAAACTTGAAATTATTCAAAAATGGTGTACAAGTAAGTAGTTTAACAAACGACTCCGTACTTAACTACACTGAGCCTGCTAATACCAATACCTCAGGTAAATACACCTATGTTTTTGAGGCCTTTAAAAACGGAAATTTTTATCGCGATACCATTTATTTAGTATATCGTACAACGCCAAGCATTGCCAGTGCTCCCATTGGTACACGCGATGGAATTAATTACATTTCCGATACCTCTGTAATATTACAACTCCACGCGCCATTTAAGGAATTTGCATACGTGATTGGTGATTTTAATAATTGGGAAATCGATCCTAATTTCTTCATGCATAAAAGTCCTAGCGGACAGAAAATGTGGATTCAACTAAATGGGTTAACGAAGGGTAAAAACTACAGATTTCAATACCTAGTAGATTCTACACAAATTAGAATTGCTGATATTTATGCTGAATTGCTACTGGACCCCTTTAATGATGCCTTTATACCAAGTGTAACCTATCCAAATTTACCGCCATATCCTTCAGGAAAAACAACAGAGTACGTTTCTGTATTAAATACTGTAAAAGAAACTTTCAATTGGCAACATACGGCTAATTTTGTTCGTCCATCAGTAAACAAATTATTTATATATGAGTTGCACCTCCGCGACTTTATTGCACGACATGATTTTGAGACCTTAATTGATACCTTAGATTATTTACAAAATCTTGGTGTAAATACTATTGAGTTAATGCCGATAAACGAATTTGAGGGGAACGAGAGCTGGGGTTACAATCCTTCTTTTTACTTTGCTGTTGATAAATATTACGGCACAAAAAATGCCATGAAACAATTTGTTGATGAGTGCCATCGTCGGGGTATGGCAGTGGTTTTGGACATGGTGCTTAATCATTCCTTTGGTCAAAGTCCGATGGTTCGTTTATATTTCGATAATGCAAATAATAGACCAAGCGCAAATAATCCATGGTTCAATCAAACCGATAAGCATCCCTTTGGTGTAGGTTATGATTTTAATCACGAGAGTCAAGTAACCAAAGATTTCGCCGATTCAGTGATTCGTTTCTGGTTACAAGAATACAAAGTGGACGGCTATCGATTTGACTTATCGAAAGGATTTACTCAAAAGGCAACTACCGACGTTGGTGCCTGGGGTGTATACGATCCGACTAGAATTGCCATCTGGAAAAGAATCTATAATAAAATAAGAACGTATGATAGTACAGCATATTTGATACTTGAACATTTTGCCGACAATACAGAGGAGAAAGAGTTAGCCAATTATGGTTTTCTATTTTGGGGAAATATGAATCATAATTATAACGAAGCTACGATGGGTTATGTTAGCACTAGCAGTTTAAATGGTGGTGATTATAAAAACAGAGGATGGCAAAAACCACATTTGGTAACCTATGCCGAGAGTCATGACGAAGAACGCTTAATGTACAAGAATATTCAATTTGGGAATGTTTCCGGAAATTATAATGTTAAAACATTAAAAACAGGTCTACGTAGAATTGAGGCGGCTATGTGTTTTTTAATTCCATTACAAGGTCCTAAAATGATTTGGCAGTTTGGGGAGTTAGGGTACGATTATTCTATAAATTTTAATGGCAGAGTTGGTAATAAACCAATTCGTTGGGATTATTTCCAAGATCCGGCACGTAGGAGAATATATGAAGTAACGTCGATACTGGCTTGGTTAAAAAACACACAAAATTCCTATTCTACTAGTAATTATATTTTTAATGCTGCATCGGCAGTTAAAGTATACAAGGTAAATGATAGTTCATTAAATACAGTTTGTGTAGCAAATTTCAATGTTAGAACAGATTCGGTTATCCCAACCTTTCAACATACAGGTATGTGGTATGAAATTTTCACAAACGATTCTGTTAATATTTTAAATGTTCAACAAAAAATTGTTTTACAACCAGGAGAATATAAGTTTTACACAGATAAAAGACTTACCCCGCCAACAACATTAACTGGGGTCTCTTCAAAGAAAAACAACGTATTGGATGCAAAATTGTATCCAAATCCAATGACAGATGAACTTCTTTTAGAATGGACATCAAGCGGAGAAAAAGCTACTATTGAATTGTACGATATTCTTGGGAAAAAAGTATTTACCAAAAATATACAATCAACAAACGGTATTGTATATTTAGATAGAAATGAATTAGCTATCGATGCGGGCACCTATATATTAACCTTAACACAATCGCAAAAATCATATAAACAAAAAATAATAATCCTATAAACAATAATTATGAAGAGATATCTACTCTTATTATTTATGATGCTCCTTGGGAAAGTAATGCTTGCACAAAGCATTAGCGGTACCATTACCGATTTAGGTAAAGAGCCGGTGGTTGGAGCTGGGGTAGTGCTAGAGGGCACGAACTATGCCGCAGTGACCGACGTGACAGGTAAATTTTCTATACAGAGATTACCTGCAAATACCAAATTTAAATTAAAGGTAACCATGGTAGGTTATCAAGCCATTGTTAAAGAAATTCAGACGGGCACCACCAATACAAATTTAAACTTGGTGATGCGTGAAGATTCTAAACAATTAGAGGATGTGGTAGTAGTTGGTTATGGTACAAAAACGAAGAGGGAAGTAACGGGGTCAATTGCAAGAATTTCTGCAAAAGAACTGAACGACTTACCTGTGCAAAGTTTTGAGAGTGCCATGCAAGCGAAATTACCAGGAGTTCAAGTAACTACAGGTAGCGGTATGGCGGGATCTGCATCGAAAGTCAACATTCGTGGTATCAGTTCTATTAGTGCGGGTGGAGATCCATTATATGTTATTGATGGTATTCCAATCACTCAAGATTATTTCTTGTTAGGCAATAATGGAGGGATGAACCAAAATCCATTAGCGGCTATCAACCCCGATGATATTGAATCTATTGATGTACTAAAGGATGCAGCTGCTAATGCAATTTATGGCTCACGTGGGTCAAACGGGGTTATTTTAATTACGACTAAAAAAGCGAAGAAGGGCTTTGAAGTAAGTTACTCGGGATCTGTAGGTACATCAAGACCTACTGCATTGCCTAATATGTTAAATAACGAACAATATTTGCAATTATACCAAGAAGCATATGAAAATGATGGTGGTGTTGGGTTAGCTCCACTTCCTGGTGGTATATCTTGGGATGATGCAAGAAAAACAAACACAAATTGGGTGGATTTAATGACACAAACAGGTATCAAAAATTCGCACAATGTGTCGGTTTCTAAAGGAACGAGTAAGTATTCTATTTTGGGGAATGTGAGTTATTCGAATAATGAAAGTTACTTAGTTGGGAATAGCTATGATAGAACATCTGTTCGCTTAAACGGAGATTATCGTTTTAACGCCAAATTAAAATTAAATTTAAATACATCATTTTCACGGGGTGTAAATAATCGTGTAAACGCTGCATGGTCGGGTGGCTTAGGTTCTGCAATGTCTACAGCATTGCCAATCTATCCAGTATACAACCCTGATGGTAGCCTCTGGAGAGGTGGTGATAATCCGATGATTGCACTGTTGCATAAAAAATGGCAAACCGCTGAAAATAGAACGATTAACGGAGCTCAATTGGAATATCGTTTGAACGATCAATTAAGTTTCAACTTAAATGGTAACTTAGATTACATGTCGATATACGATGATGTCTATCAAGAAAAAGAATTCGATAATGCTCAACACGCAGGTTTTGCGTCGAGAGGTGTTACGACAGTAAAAAACTACAATTACTTTTTTCAAACCACTTACGATGTAAAATTAAACATCAAACATAAATTAAAATTGATGGGTGGTTATGAATACCAAAGAGCAAAAACAAACAGTAAGAATTTTAATGCCACAAACATGTCGGATGGATTTTACAATCCAGATGCAAAAATTGAAGACTCTTTGTTATACTCTTATAACTTTAACAGAAATCCTGTAAACGAATGGAAATTCAATTCATTTTTTGCTAGAACAAGTTATTCATATAAGAACAAATTATTTACTGAAGCAACCTTCCGTTTTGATGGTTCATCACGTTTCGGTAAGAATTATGCCATTGGATTTTTTCCAGCATTTTCTGCTTCGTACTTGTTAACAGAAGAAGGGTTTATGGCTAATCTACCTGCAATTAGTATGTTGAAAGTAAGAGCGAGTATAGGAAAGAGCGGTAACGCAAATATTCCAGAACGTGCTCGTTTCTTTACAGCTGCAACAAGTAATGTTGGATATAATGGATTGCCTTATGTATTCCCAGATCAGTTTGGTAACGACGATTTACGTTGGGAATCATCATGGACTCAAAACATAGGAGTGGATGTAGGGTTATTAAACGACCGTATTACCTTCACTACCGAATACTATGTTAGAAACACGAAAGATGTCTTGATGAATTTAACTCCACCAGCATCAACTGGTATATCTAATTATTTTGCAAACGTTGGTGAAATCTTAAATAGAGGTATCGAGTTCTCCATAACTTCGAGAAATATTGACAAAGAATTAAAGTGGACAACCACTTTTAATATTGCAAATAATTACAATGAGGTTGTAAGTACAGGTTTATACTCTTCGGATGCTGTGGGTGGTGGAACGAATGATACTCGTGTACAGGTGGGAAGCCCGGTGGGTACAAACTACTTAGTTCGTTTCTCTCACATCGACGGTGCTACTGGTCGCCCAGTGTATTTAGATGTTAACGGAAATCAAACGTATACTTGGGATCCAATTAATCGTGTGGTTGCAGGCGACGTATTGCCAGAGGCTATTGGTGGCTTAAGTAACTCTTTCCAATATAAAAATTGGGACTTTAGTTTCTTGTTCAACTTTGTGTTGGGTGGCGATATCTATGAATCGTCTGCGAAGCGTCAATTAGGTGTTGTTACCAATTGGAACATGCGTACCGATTTATTTGACAGATGGCAACAACCTGGCGATAATGCCGCGTTCCCTCGCTTAACATTAGATACGAAGACCTACGGTTCTGGAACACCTTGGATTAACACAACGATGTGGTTACACGATGGTACTTTTGCTCGTTTAAGAAATGTTACCATTGCTTATCGAGTTCCAAAAGCTTATTTATCTAAGTTGAAAATTTCGACAGCTCGTATTTCGTTTATTGGTACTAACTTACTGACCTTTACAAAATACCCTGGCTTAGATCCAGAAATCGCACGCGATTTTGAAAATGCAACAGATAGAAACATGAGTCCAAATATTACATACTTAACTCCTCCACAAGAGAGAACTTATAGTATGCAATTAAGTATCACCTTTTAATTCTTGGAGAAATGAAATCATTTAAAAAATATATTTTCATCGCCCTGTGTTCAACTGCTTCGCTAAGTATCTCGAGCTGCGAGAAACAACTCGATGTAGAGAATGTAAACCTTATGTCGGAGGCAGTAACAAATGTTAGTCAGCTAGATGCTTATATGCGCTCAATTTATGATGTAGCGGCGAACGTAAATAATGGGAATTATCAATTATTTTCCGATTTGCCTTCTGACGATTTAGCGAAACCGTATAACGATAATGGTACATTCAGAACAGAAGCTTACACCAGAACGACTACTATTTTTAATTCTGATTTAATTGGTTTATATACTGATTTATATAGAATAATATACAGAGCAAACAATTTGGAGTTGGTTTATCCAAACGTATCTGATTTAACAGACGAAGTGGAAAAAAGAACCAGAGCGGAAGCTGCTTTTTTAAGAGCCTATGCACATTACAAAGTTCTATTATTATGGGCTCAACCAGCAGGGTATACTCCTGATAATGGTCATTTGGGTATTGTCATTCGTAAAGAAGCATCTGCTTCTCCTGTGGCACGTTCTACGGTAGCCGATTCATATGCTGCCATATTATCTGATTTAAATTATGCTATCGCCAATTTGCCTAGCACCAATGGTGTATATGCTGATGTTGATGCTGCAAAAGCTCTCAAGGCTATGGTACTATTTCAAATGAACGATTATACGAATGCATTACCAATTTTAAACGAGGTAATTGATGGGGGGCGTTTCTTATTAAGCGATTCAGTAGATCGCTACTATCCAAACAATATCTCACCTAGCAATAGAAATCCTGAATTTGTTTTTGGTTTCTCTAGTCCTGGCATTGGTGATAACAGAGGAGGTACGTTTAACGGTTCGTACAGGGTTGCAGGAGCTCAACCATCTTTAAGTATATCGAAAGAATTATACGATTTAATTAAAGCTGATAGTACAGATATTCGTGGCAATTTAGTTAGAGAATATAATTCTGGACAAGCGAATGCATACTATGCTGTTAGAAAATTTGATGATGTTTATTTTGGCACTCCAGCTATAACTGTAACTCATTTGCTTTTTGCAAGAGCTGAAATTTTAGCAAGAACATCAAGCACACCGCAAGCAGTAGCCGATATCAATAAAATCATTGAAAGGGCCTATCCTGGCAATGCAAACAAACTATTACCATCGAATGCATCGCAAACAGATATTTTAAATACAATTGTATTAGAAAGAAGAAAAGAGTTTTTTGCGGAAGGCGATCGCTTGTCGTATATTAGAAGATTAGGAGCCTTTTACAATAGAACAGGAACTGTAATTAGAGGCGCTAATTGGGATTGCGATGGATTAACGTTTCAATTTCCAAGCAATGAAAAATCGGCAGTGTTTATTTTTAATCCAACCAATAGTTGTAATTAATACATAGGAATATGAATAAGAAAATATATTTAGCCATGCTAGCTTTACTCGCGTTTACATTAAACGCATGTAAAAAAGAATACGAAGAAATTGGCTTACCTGCTTCGAAAATAGAAGGACTAAAATCGAAATGGGTATTAAGCACATTTAATGTGACTGATAAAGGCGGAATCATCGAAGATAAATTGGATATGACTGATTACTTCGATCCTTCGTTTCTACCAAATATTACCTTCAGTATTTTAGATGCTGATACGACATTTACAAGCGACACTACCGGAATTCCGATGAATGTCTTTAGCATTCCCGCAGGTCGTTGGAGATTTGATGATAATAATTTCCCTACGAAAATTATCATCATGGATAATGCTAAAAATTACGTTGATGAATTATTGTTGAAAGCACCGATTCGTTCTTTCGATACTCAATTGAAAATTAGCAAAGATATTGTATGTGAAAGCGGTAAAGCAGTTTATTCATACGATATGATTATGAACAGAGTAAGTAATTAATAACAAAGCATCATGAAAAGAATATTATTATCGATACTTTTTTTACTCAGCATAAAATTTGTTTCAGCGCAAGCGGCATGGATTGAACCCGATCCTACAGACGTAACCAAAGCAGTTAGACTTTATGTTGACTTAGATAAATTAGATTTATCGAAAGAGCACAATCAATTATTGTTAAATGATCCAGGACCTTTTTATATCTGGACTTGGTCGCCTTTTGAACATCCAGTAGGCTCTCCAAAAGTGAATGGGCTAGGGGAGAAGGCTTGGCAAAATTCGAACGAATTATTGAAAATGACGAAAGACGATACCAAAGGCCCAAAGGTGTATTTCTATGAAATGATTCCTACGGAATTCTATGAAGTATCGGCGGCAACGGTTTATGAAAAAGGAATTAACTTCCTGGTAAAACCTAAGAACGGCGGAGGATACGGTGATCCAGATATTAAATCGAACGATTTTATTTTAGCGGTTAATCCACCGAAGACGGATAAAGGAACATTATACCCTTTCCCATCAGTTATCTTACAAGATAAATTATTGGCCATTGTTTATGATAATACCATTGAAAAGAAAGCTACAATGCAAAACTTAGCAGATGGTGACGCATTATTATACATCAAAGCTACAGTTGAAGATACGGCTACTGCAGTAATTTCAACTATCGAACCTTCCAGGTTTTTACAATTGCAAAACAATCCGAAATTAGTGATGAAAAAAGACGCTACTGGTAAGTTTAAAATTTACATGATTCCTGATAAATTTTTAAACATTCCGGCAGGGTCTGTTCTCAAAGAAATAGAGCTTACGGTACGTAAACGAGCTTGGGCGGGTGGAGCTGATCAAATTGATCAACGTGTGAAGTTTAA
>JACCDW011292760.1_pt1 | contig 16682 bp, 22 predicted proteins | sample 7449781 | NCBI WGS metagenome assembly JACCDW01 (sample SAMN15323449, study PRJNA562643) | freshwater metagenome | isolation source: river surface water | place: USA:Blue River Watershed | collected 2017-08-18
TATTTTACTATTTCATCTAAAGAATTTAGCTCTGCCTCTGTGATAGAATACAATCCACTTTTTCCTTCCCATTGAACAAAAATAGATTCTCCTTTATTTATGTCTTTCATTGCAAATACACCAATTCCATGTATCTTACTCGGAGATAATTTTACATTTACAAAATTTTTTATATATTCAAACGGTTCCATTATATAAAATTTTTTGGCTTAAATTTGAAATTGCTTCCATAATTTGCTAGTAATTCTTCACCTTTTTTTATTTTTCGAGTAGTAATTGGAATTATGTGATTTATTGTATCTACGTTAGAATTTTCTAAACCAGAATTTATAAACATTTTTGGCCAAATGTAAATCCAATGAAATCCACATTCTAATGGGAAAAAGATTTTACCATATTCTTTATCAATCTTTTTATCACTACCAGTTTTATCTACATAATATATTTTATTATCAAATGTTTCATATATATTTTTACACAATTCATCTGGTAATAACAGCATCTCTTCAATTGAAATAGAAAATATACCCGATTCTTCATACCACGGTTGAAAAATTGGATACCCCCTTTCTATATCTTTAATTGCAAAAAACCCAACTCCACTTATATGACTAGGTTTTAGTATCGATACGACGTATTGGTTTAAATATTCAAATGCGGTCATAGCCTACAATCTATGAATAATTTTTGATATTTCCAACTTTTAAAAGAATAATTTTTGATTTATATTTCGCTGAGTTTTAAAAATATTCTCAACTTCATTCCATTGTAACGGAGTGTCACAAAACATGACTTCGAATATTTTCATTATTACCCTTATATACTCTTCTCTTACATGTCGACAATCACTTACAAAAGGATTTGTAAAAAATTGAATCAATTCGAATCCAGGAAAATAAAATAATGAATTCCCCAATTCACTCTCATTATCTCTAATAAATTCGTCTAATGAAGCTCTTAATAATGATTTACCCGCTGAACTAGCGGTGATACAAGAAATTTGTCTAAAAGTCGCTGCAAATGGTATAGGTGATACTGAAATTATTATTTTTGCAGATGGAATATGTTTTTTAATAATATGATATAGACTTGCTATCTTATTTTTAGTTTCACTCATGGATAAGACTCTAAATCTGTGTTTGGTAGAATCGTATTTATTTTTTGGTACACCTTTCCAAAAAGTTTCACCACTTTCAATGTCTTCCCATATTTCAGAAACACCTAATGTGAATATAAATACTTCGGTGTTTAAAAGAATTTCTTTTGTTTTTAATCTAATTGATTCATCTAAACCATATTCTTTTACACCTGCCCCATACCACAGACCATCAGGTATTTTTTTATTTTCTAACGCCCATTCAAATTGCTGATATATCGAGTGTGGATTAGCCAATCCCTCTCCTACATTTGTAATGTGAATATCCGCTTCTAAGTTTGTTGTTAAATTAAAATCAATTTTTTTAAGCCATCGTAATATATGACCAATAAAACAACTTCCAAATGCTGTAATGTTTGTATATCCCTTTACAAATCGGTGCTGCGGAATCCACCCTTTTAACACATATTCTTGTAAAAAATTAGGATGTTTGTAATCACCTTTGTAAGGATTGAATTGTACACCATGTTCTCCTCTAAAAAAAGAATCACCAATATCACTTTTATCTACTGGTTTCATTTAGATAAATAATTTTGCAACAATATGTTGAACTTAAATTTTAATAACTTAATAAAACTAAGAATGTTTTAGTTTAATCAAATCAGTTAATTTTTGAATTATAGCAAATGCCTGAATTTTCTGAGAATTACTTATCGGTATAGCCTGTCTAGACTTAATTTCAGATGAAGTAATTGATTTGTATTTTGTAGGTTTATTCATTTTTTTACAATTTGTTGTGAACTAAAATATTATTAGCGTAAAAATTGTGATTGTTGGAAACACTTAAAAGGTTATACACAGTATGAGTTTCATTTAAACACTCCACACTTAAAATTTCAGATTTAGTACCATCTATTTTTTTACAAACACTACCTACTTTTAATTCACCTGCTTTAACCCAACCCATATCTTCAATAAAGAATGGGTGTTCTGGTGTAGTAGTAATTTCGTTTTCATCATCAAATGTTAAACGAACAACCAAATCTACATTATGAGTTTTTAAATCACCCACAATTCCTATTTCATTTTCACCTGTTAATTCATTATATGAAACTACCTCATCCCCAACAATTACATCTTCAATATTCTTAAAATCATTATTAAAAAGTGCAATTAGCGTTCCTGCAATAAAACACTTATTATGTACCAATACGCCGTTTGCGTAAAAGTTATGATTGTTTTCAACTGTAAAGATGTATGTTTCGGTTAAAACTCTATCTTTTTCTGAAATTGAAACTATTGACACCTTTTCATTATTTTGTAAATTAAGCTCATCTCCTACTTGAATACCAACAATACCACTTAAATCTTTATATCTTTCAGTAGTTAGTTCAGGTGAATAAGAAGCTAAATTAAGACCGTTTACATAATAAGGGTGGTCAAATGTTGAAATAATTTTTTTACCATTTGATAATGTATATTCAACTAAATCATCGTGTTTAGGTTTAAATATATTAGTGACTTTATTATATTCTTGAAGACCAGTTTGTTCATTAAAAGATAAAACAATATCCCCAACTTCAATATTTTCTATATTCTTAATCTCACCATTTTCTAATGTAATTTCAGTACCTGCTACAAAGCAGAATCTATTGTGTACTAAAATGTTATTTGCGAAAAAGTTATGATTACCTTCAATATCTTGTAAGTTATAAACAATTACCTCTTCATCAATTGAGGATATACTAAGTATCTTTGATTCTCCATTTAATAGTTTAACTGAATCACCTACTTCTATGCTATTAACAGATGATTCTAAACTATATAAGCCGTTTGATAATAGTGAATCGAATGAAGCCCACCCTTTACCATCTACATAAATCGGATGGTCAGGAGTACATCTTATAGTTTCCCCGTTATCAAATCTATATTCAATTATCTTATTTACTTTTTTACTATAAACTGCATTTACAATATTATTCTTTACTTCATTGTTCTTTAGGTCAAATGTACATACAACATCACCTGGTACAATATCTTCTATATTTTTAGTTGAACCATCTGCTAATGTTACCTTTGTTCCTTTTACAAAACAAGGTGCGTTATGTGTTACAAATGAATTTATAGGAGTCTCACCTGCGATAATATATGTATCAGTATCTTCAACATCTATCTCTACTAAATTAAATCCATCTTCATTTATTATCAATAATTCATTAGATGTTACCTCAACCGCCGAACCATCATAATCTAATAGAGAATCTATTTCTGGCTCTATATCAAATGCCATTTTCCATTTTATTATATCATCATTACTATCATATACTAAAAATGATTTATTGGATGCTACAAATATGGAATCCTGACTACCACTTATGAATATGTTTGTAAGAGTTTTATTTGATAATGGTTTAGTGTTTTTAAATATCACAACCGAAGAGGTGATATAAGAACCACTTGGAAAGGTATTTCCATTAATCTGCCAGTTTTGATAATCAAACGAACCCTCATCTAATGAGGTATCACCGATGTAGTATGATTTTAAGGAATCACCAACTGATACACTACCAGCTTCAATTTCAACATTATCACTATTAATAAGAAGATGTGTATCTAAAATCCCATCAAACACTCCTTCATACTTTACGATATTAGTTGCAAATTCATAATAGTGTTTATTATCAATTTTATTAACATAAAGATTCTCATCAAATATAGATGCAGTTGGTAAGGAGAATGCAGAATATGATTTATATTGAGCTAAATGTATTAAAGATAAATCTCCTCCGTAAATTATAGAGTAGGTTCTTATACTAGATACCTTATCATCTTCCTCAGTATTGGAATTAATATAATACTTTTCCAATAGTGTATCCTCAGTAACGATATCGTTCTTAAATGCATTGTATCTATCTAACGCACTTTCCCCTTCAACCTCACTTCCTATTTTATAAAAAGATGCGAAGTTGTGTAATTCTGAAACATCTTTTACAACTATATCAGGTAAATTACTAGGATTAAAGGTAGGTGTAAGATTGTTGTAGTATCCATACGCTGAAGAAGAATGATAGAATTCTGGAACAGATCCAGTCTCATTATAATCTGCAAATAAGGTTAGTAAATTTAATGTTCCTTTCGCATATTCACTATCAAATATAGCCGCTTCATCATAAGCTAATCTGAGGATAAATAAATCGGATTCATCCGTTACGTTTGTTGGATATATTGTATTTGGAGTTTCATCGATTGTTGTGAAAGTTGTTATAAACGATGCACTCACATTCAATGATTGTGAAAGGTGATTAACTATATCTTTATGAATATTGGGTTTATTAACAACAAATACCTTTGTAATATTATTAGCATCTAAAACTGAAATAAAATCACTATAATCGAAATGTGCTAAATTATTTGTAGATGCCTGTGTATCTGTATTTATTTCCAAAAGACGTAGATTGCCATCTAAATCTTCAATAAAATCTGCGGAAAATAGAGTTCCTTTCATTTTTAAAATAGTTTCTTTTTATTCATATATAAATATGAAAAACACAAATAATGGTAAGTCAGAACCATCTAACCTATATATATTAAATTATATTCGAATAATCCCCTACTATTGTTTTAACACTTTGATAAAAGGTTGATTCAACAATTGTTTTTAAAAATTCTACATTTTTAATAAGACTTTTGTTATAGTTGCATATATCAATTACTTCCCCATCATCCCATTTCTCTAATAAGGATATGGAAGCATTTATAGTATTTTCGGTACTCGGATATCTATCATACGTCTCATCTATTACCTTACCAAAAGTTTTAAATCCTAAATCTACCAATCTTTTAATATGATGCTTTGAAGCATATACTACGAATGGAACTCCTAAGAAAATAGGTTTAAAAGTTTTTTCAGTATGATGTATTACATTTTTTTTATATACATTGGTTTCGGAAACGATATTAATTTTAGTTTCATAATACCAATTTTTGTTTATAGTATAAAGATACTCATCTCTGTATTCTAGTTCTCTACCGTATAATACATCTCCTTCCAATTGTTTTGTTTTATTAAAATCTAAATTAACAGCTGATATGAAATCAGTATCTATATCTGATATTGGTAATTTAGTATCCACCCAAGTCCAATTTGTTTTATCTAATAGGCTTCTATCCCATAGGTTCTTCAGTAATTTATATTTGTGAGTAGATACCCTTCTATTTAAACATAAAAAATCTTTTATTTTATTAACTTCGAAATGATTTTCATCATCGGTAATATATTGACTCATATAAAAAGGAGTAGCCAATAAAAAATGTGGAAAATGAATTGTTTTTACCCAACAATTACCACACTTTAGAGTTCCCAAATTCAAAGAAAAAGAATTATTAGTTGCAACTGCAAATTTCTTAAAAGAAACCCCTATTTGTAGTAAGTTTTCTAAAAAAATTATTCTTTGAGATTCATTAACTTTGGTTTCCGCTTCAGTTGTATAATCGGCTATAAAATAGAATCCCTTCTGATTTAGAATTTGAATTAAGTTATAGAATTCGTTAGTAGTAGTTTTATATGTTGGGGTTATCGCAAAATCACTTTCCCATTCAAATAAAAAAATATTCTTTTTACTATAATTAATTTCGTCTACTCCAATCGTTTTAATAAACTTACCATAGATTGTTTCGAGTAGTATTTTTATAGCACAATCACCAGATATATGACTAACCCAGAAATCAACTTTTTCATTTGTTATCATCTTTTAGCCCATATTTAATCCATTTATACCATATCCTTTCATGAATAAAGTATTGAATGGGTTTATATATCAATTCTGCTACCCCAAACGCAGCTCCTACTTTAATCGAACCACTTACCCACCACATTATTAAGAACCCAATTAGAGTACTTATGATTCGATATGAGATGGTTTTGGCAACATGTCTCTTAACTAATGGCATACTCTATAATTTCCCCATCTGAATCCATATAACCTTTTCTTATCTTCGTCCCACTTATCAACTCAACATCCGCAGGTGGAGCATGGTGAATTACTTCATATCCTACTCCTCTACCATAGTTTACTGATTCGATATCAGGAATAACACTTATGTATATCTTCTTTGAGTTTTCGACAAAAAATGGCTCTTTACATAAATCCATCATTACTTGATGTGCCGATTTAGGATTATTTTCATCCTGCGGTACATCTCTAATTGCTACCCAAACATCTTTTCCTTTATCCAATTGTTGTCTAATTAACCATTCGTGTCCGGCGTGCCATGTCTGCCATCTACCAATGAATAGTGCATATTTTTTCATATTAGTGGTTTTATAAATTTAATTCTTTTCGTATTTTTTGTATTGATTCAAATTCACTGTCGTTAGTGGTATCTACATCAATAAAATTTTCGGTAGGTGGTTCATAGTTTGGAACGTGGAAATGTGTTCTACCTCTATCGATAAAACAATGTACATACAGCTCAACTATATCATCTCCCATTTTTTGTTTGAATTCTTCTCTCTGGTCTTTATATGGTGAAACTAATGATACAATTGCTATTTCACCTTTTTTATGTAAGAATTGTGCAATCTTTTGAGCAAGGTCTATATTTTTTCTTCTTCCAACTTCGGAATAATCTTTGTTATCAAAAATTTCTCTTATATCATCACCATCTACAATAGTGACCTTTTTAGTTGGGAATGATGCTGCTAACCAAGTTGCTAATGTTGTCTTCCCTGCTGCTGGTTGACCAGTAAACCAATATATCATGTGTACATAAATTTTAAAATCTGCTTATTGTTATCATTCACAAACTCAATCCATTTATCCATATTATTAAAGTATTCATCGATATATTGGAGTTGGGTTTGGTGATACCATAACATATCCTTAGATAATATATACTTTAAATGTTCAAATAATTGATTTTTATCAGCTCCAAAAAAATATAAAGGTGAGTTGAATGTAAGTCCAATATTTTCTAGTATCGATTTTACCTTTGGGTTTCCATAATATACAAACGGCAAAGCAGTTCTTAGTGGTTTATGTATTTTTTCAGATATATGCACACCTGGTAAAATAAGATGTGGGCTAGTTTCGGTTATTATTTCAAAAAATGATTCTAAATAAATTCGATAATTAAAATCCGCCATTGTTGCAACGTGATTTATCCCAACTAAATCCTTTCGAAACAATTCTTTTTCTGTTATCTGGGATAATGTAGGGAGAGCATCATAAGATTTAGGATATTCAATACCAAAATGATTAACTTCATTTAAAAATTTTTCTTTATCTAAGTTTATGTGAGAGGCGGTATAATCTATTTCATTAAAAGATATATTTCCTTCGGTATTGAATTTATTTTTGTATATAAATTTAAGAATATCAAAACGTATTTCGGAGTAATGATTATTAAGAAACATAAACTTCTTTTTAATAGTCCCTAAATCTTTACTTTTTAAATACTTCCATACTTCAAAGAAATATTTATTATCCACATCACTTAAAATCCAAGATGGATTATTTAAAAAAACAATCGAATCACTTTTAATCTCTTCAATATTAATTGTAATAACTAATGAATCCGAATTATCAATCATTTGTTTAAACGCATTAATCCTTCGAATTGTAGTAACCGATTCTTCCTTTTCTAATGAAATAATAAATTTATATAAACTCAAATCATCTCCTAAAATTTTTTTTATTTTTTGATTAACATAGGATATAATACCATCATTAAAATTAAATGTATCAAGTGATTTACTTATTGAAAAATATCTAATGTTATTTTTAATAGATGGAGGAGATGGTAATCCTTTAACTGTCATTATATTGATACCAACAGGATTTATTTCAATCTCAAGCTCTCGTGTAAGATATAAACCATTAACCATTTTTTATAAGATTTAAAATACTTTCACCAAAATATTCATGCCCTTCTAAGCTATAATGAAGGTTTTCTATACCAACATCTTTAAGAGTGAATGTACTGGATTCAATCAGTTTTGTATCGGCTTCAGGTAATAAATTGTGTACTAATTTATGATATTTAAATTCCATTGTATTTACCATTCGATGGAAAATAGAATAGCTCTTAAAATCAACCGCATCCATTAAGGCTTTAAATGATAATAAAAGATTTAAATTTTCATAATGAGCAAGATATTCAATATTCATTAAGTTATTGTAGTACTCAAAAAAAGTATAAAATTTTTCAGGATTTAATGGTATTTGATATTCATCTATCCAATTTTTAAGAGTCTCAAAGTCTCCTAATCCAGGATTTACGGTTTGAATTAAACTTCTATATCCTATCTCACCTCTATATGAATTACTCCATTGTGTAATACAAAGAGGATTTTTGAATTTAAAGAACGACATTTTATCATACTTTAAAAATTTTTGTGAGTTTGGATAAAAGAATCCCCAATGTTCATCACCCACTTTATACTCAAAAATCTTGTCATTATTCTTAGTTGGGCCAACATTAAAAAGATAATACCACCTTCGCAAAATGGATTTATTAGAAGAACCACTTTTGGATATGTTTAAAACAGGAATATCCAATAATTCTGCGATTCTAGTTCCCCAAGAAAATGAACGGTCTAAAAATACTTCTGATTCGGATATTTTTTTTAATTGGAGCCAGTTTTCATAATGTTTACATTCTTCACCCAGCTTTTCAAATTGCCTACACAATCCATTTCCCTCAGAAAAAGAATCTCCATTTATAATAACTAAATCATAACTCATAGTATTCGTAAGGCGTTTTAATCCACTTTTGAGTAGAATCTAATTTTGTTGCTCCCAAAAATTTCATTTTCCACTCAGATGGTTTTATTAATGATAAAAAAATATTACCATCGTTTCTTTCATATAAATAATAAGTTTCACCCATTACAGGTAAAAAATTATAGGTTGATGAATAGACAAACTCATTCCAACTTACTTCATCAACTAATCTTTTAAATTCTTCTCTTAGTTCTTCGTATTTAGATTTAAATTGCTTATTAGCAACTAACGCTTGAGTTTTTTTCCAACCACTAACATCTTCTAATTTAATAGCAGGTGCGCCGACATTTGAGCCGTATGTAAGTTCTTTAGAATAAAAACCCTTCTCTTCGGAATATACTACTAAATCAGGGTATTTACTTCTTTTTCTTTTCTCTTTCATTTTTCAAAACGCAGGAAAGGTGATTAGTTCCAATTAAATAATCATTTTCTACTTCATCAGTATCCTCTCCACAATAATCACATATCCAATTACCAACATTTAACATAACATCATACGAGCCACCCATATCATGTCTAGTTTCAGTTCTAAATCTTTTTTTACTTATCAGTTCTCTTTTTGATTCACCAATCTTTCTTTTATAAATAGTTTCACCCTTATCAGGTGATTCATAGATATTTCCGTTTGGAATTTCAAATGCTAATTGCTTTTCAATTAGAGATTCAATTGTTTCTTCTTCTCTAATTTTGGTGATATGTGTCAAAACTTCTGCTAATGTAGAAGTGGTATTGAGGGATAAGCTCACCGTCTCATCCCCCATTTCCATTGTAATTTTTACTTTTTTCATTTAGGTATTTTGCTCTAATGTAAAGAATTCTTTTATATTTTCCAAATCTGGTTGGGAAAAACTTTCACCTAAGAGTATTTCTTCCTCTAATTCATATCTTTCGAGTATTCTCTTCACAATACCACTTCTTACACAATCTTCTTTTGAAAATTCAACCTGATAAACTCCTTCTAATCCACTTAATCTTTTCCATATATCATAGAAACCACTTTTGGTGTATGCGGGTGCTCCATTTGTTCTGTATTTATCACACTGGGAAAGGTCACCACATATTACCATTTTACTATCATCTGATATACGCGTGATTAAAGTTTTTAGTTGTGCAGGTGAAGCGTTCTGAGATTCATCCATAAAAATATAAGTGTTGTTGAAATTTAACCCTCTCAGAAAGTTTAATACTTTAAATTCTAATTTTCCTAATTCAATTAATCTTTGTGTTTCTTTCTCTCCTATAATCTTGTATAGAATACCTAATGATGATTCGTTGTGATATGCAATTTTTTCCATTAAATCACCTGGCAAATGCCCCAACTTATCCTCATTACCAACATCAACTGTCGGGTTTATTATAACCATTTTATAAAAACCACTATTTCTTTGATAAAGTAACTCTATTCCTTTTTGTATTCCCACAAATGTTTTTCCGGCTCCCGCTAAAGCGTGTGCCATAACGATTTGATTTTTCTGAGATTCAATAGCCTTATAAAATCTCTTTTGGTTTTTTGTTTTAAATTCAATTGGTGTAATTAACTTTGGTATCCCTCCTACTTTGTTTTCAATTAATTCTTCAAATGTGTTTGTAACTTCAACTTCCGATGCTTTTTTTACTGCTCTAGCTTTTAATTTCGGCATGATACTAACTTATTTTATTTATTCATCCGTAACTTGGTTAAGCCTTATAAGAATCAATTTTTGTGATTCTACCGGAACTTTCCTCTTCTTCATTTTTTTTAATTTAAATTTTTCCAAAGTTTTTTTAATCTCAATACATTTTTCGTAATTCTCTTTTGTTTGAAAATAATTTATACACTCCTCTAAAAGTTGAGAATACTCATCGTATGGTACTAATATCATAGTACGAGTATATGCATCCGCAGTGATACATAATTCATTTAAATTTTTTGAAATTGCTGATTTTATTTCTGAGAATAGAAGTGAATAAAGCTCATCCGTGCTTTCATTCTTTTTGTTCCCACTATTTAGATATTCTTTCCAATTTAGTCTGTAATATATTCTCTTCATTGAATGTGGGTTATTACTACCTATAATTATTAAATTTTTGGAGATTAAATTACTTTTTAACCTCCTGATCCAAATGTAGTTGTATTATCAAATTCCGTTGTTCCAATTCTATCTTTTAAAGCCGTAGTAGGGGTAGTTGGTGGGAATCTATTTTTTTCTACAAATGCCTGTAAATCTTTTTTAGCCTGCTGTTGTAATTGATTAATTTGTTGATTCAATTCTTTTTGTTTATTATAAGTTTCTGATTCTAAATTTTTAGATATATCACTTACTGATTGTGCTACTGAATTACCTAATCCATTGACCTGATTAAGAATGTTTGTAGGAGCATTTAATAAACTCATTGGGTCTTTCAAATTAATATTACCTACTCCGCTCACTATACCCTTTCCTTGTGCAACCAATCCACTTATATTAGGAAGTTTACCAAAGCCAGGTAACTGGTTAAGGTTTGCTAAAGTAAGTTTTTTAGGAAGAGTTGGTATCGAAGGTAATGTAGGTATCTCAGGTAAAGGAGGTAGACTAAAATTCTTTAAAGTAAATTTAACTTTTAATTTTTTATCCTTAGCTTCTCTTCTTTGTGTTTTTCTTTTAAGTCTTTCTTCTTGGAATTTAGAAATTCCAGTTAAAAACTCTCCATTTACATCAATAAACTTTTTTCTAAGGTTTTTAGGAGTTGGTAATTTTGCCTTAATAAGATTTTTAACATCGCTTATTTTACCATTTATGGCATCTTTTGATAAATTTGCTTTTAAATCAGCGAATTTGTTTCCTAACTTAGTTGCGGTATCACTTAAGTTTTTAATAGAATCCTTTGTATTTCCATATATACTCTTTATTCCACCTAATGCCGCTTTAGCAATAGCAAATGTAGTTCCTACCTTTGTAACTGAATCAATTATTTTACGAAGTTTATCTATTCTTTTAGGATCAGTTGTCGCGTTAGCAGGTACTTTATTCGGCTGTGGTTCATCAACTGGATTTAAATCATCAACAGTTTTTACCTTTGGAGGTATTTTCCAGGAGTATTCTAATAAGTTAGATGGTTCTGGCCCATCTATCCATTGTAATAAAAATACAGGAGATATAGTAAAACCGTATAGTATCCCACCATCTCTTTCTAAATTACCAGCATTAAAAGTATTATATTTTTCAACAAATGTTTGCCAATCAAATCTTATGTATGGATATATTGATAACCCATCTTCTAATGTATGCAAAACTTTACCTAAATTAGTTTGCCATTCTCCTAATAATTTTTGATATATGAATTCAGATACATATCTCACTCCTTCTGATGGAGGATGATTTTGAAATTCTACTATAAATGGAAATGTAGTGCTTGGAACTACAATAATATTATCCAAATCATTATCAACTGGAATGGTAATTTTATTTACATCACTATAAAATCCATATAAAGTTACATCAATTTTAGTTACAGGCCCTATTACTCTCTCTTCAATTTGTTCATCAACCGTAGTAACGATTAGTTCTTTTTCTCTTTCTATTGTAGGTTCATCGATTGGAGGAGGTGGTGGAATATCTACTCTTTTTGATTCAATCGGTTGCTCTATTTGACTTAAGATAGTAAGGGGTTCACCCGTATTTTTTTTTCCTTTAAAAAGAAATGGTATGGCAGCCAAAGAAGCTCCAGCGGTAAAGGGGGCAGCTAAGATTGAACCAAATGCTGCCACGGCTTTTCCAACACCGGTTTTAAAAAAATTACCAATACTTTTAAATAATCCCATACTAATAAATATCTTATTAAGAATTATCTATGTTTTAATTCCAAATAAGATACTAATTCTTTAGCGTATCCTCTATGCCCCAATACACCAGGATGAACATCTTCGATTGGAACTTCATCTACAATTCTACCTTTATTTATTTGAGCCCATTGATATGGAGAACCAATAGGTAGTACACGTTCGGAAAACATTTTTTCCTTAATACCTATCATTTCATAATTAGGTTCTTCGCTAATATAAAATGTAATATCATTTAATTGTAAAAATGATAAAAAATTTATCAAATCTCTTGTAAGATTTTGAAATATTGATTTCGGATGTAAAAACTCTTTTGCAAAAGAATCTATTTGAGGTTTTAAGTGGTTATTATCTTCTGAATAATTTCTCTTAGAATAATCTCTACAACTAAACCATTCATCTAATATGTTTAAATCAGGATGTATTGTGTAGTTAAATAACACATAATCATTAAATGTGTTTGAATAAAATTCTAATCGTTGAAAATCTGCCAATTCTAATATAACCAATAGGTCTTTTCTGTTTTCCCAATTATCTGCCAAAAAATCTTGTGTTGTTCGAATTATTCTTTCTATCCCTCCACCACTCTGAGAATCGTTTATAGTCTGTATATGTGTTATATTTGCAAATATAGAAGGATACGCAACATCTAAACGAGAGTTCCAATAAGGAATACCATATATCTCATTATAAATTTTTAATACATCTCTTCTACCATCTTCTAAACCTTTTTCAACTCCGTTCTCATCTCTTTCATTCCACTCTACATCATTTATAGTTTCTAATCCACCTCCTTGCGTAAAAGAGCATCCATTGAAATATGCTATCTTAAATCTATCTTTTATCATATTATTTTTTAGATATAAAACTTTCTAATAAAAACTTTTGTCTTTTATTAAGAAGTTCTATGGATTTACCAGTATCAGCTATTGTATATACCAATTCACCTTTTCTATTTACCGCCATTTTTAAATATCCTTTTTGAGAACATTCATAAATCGTATCGGATAATCCATCTCTATTAAGTTGCGATACTAATTCAAATAATTCTTTCTTTGATAGATTTACATCACCCTTCTCTTCCCATTTTTTGGTCATAGATACTTGAAGAGTAATTTTCAATTTAAGAGGTAAAATAAAAGGATATTCATCAAAGAAAGTTCCTTTCTTTAATAGCTTTACTATCTGCTCAGCTTTTTCGTTTATCTCATTCTGCACATCCATAACATTTCCTTTTAGATAAATATAAAAAAACGGTGATATAAATACCACCGTTTATTTGACAGAGTAGAGAAAAGTATTTTAAAAAATTTGAAAACCGCCACAATTGCGGAGGAAAACAATAAAATCTCTAACCCTACCAACTGATGTAGAATGGGCTGATTCTACTGCTTGGCCATTTGCGGAAATTACTGATGTGTACATAATTTCTCCGTATGGATATTGTTCATTTAATACTACTTCTTTTTCAGGCCCAATAAATTGACCTGTTCCAAACTCAACCCATGCCCCTAAACAAAGATAAATTCTATCATCATTTTCTTTTAGATTAATATCTTCACCCAAAAGTTCTTCTAATGCATCGGCTAATCTATCACATTGCTTTTGTGTTCTCAATCCTTTACCATCATTTGAACCCCAATGGTCAAAATTGATTTTTAGTTTGCTCTTATATGCAGCAATTTGACAAAGTGCATTAATAGGTCTCCATCCCCACCAATTTGATGCAAAATAATCTCCTTGTTCGTTTATTGGGTTTCTACCCGAAATATCTACTCCCATAATTTATACTTTTAATTTTAATTGTTTAATATGTTTACAATCTCTACCTCTACTCCAACCAAATGCTGGACAGGAACAGCTCCACTTACCTTCATCATTCACTACCTTATACACATTGCCTTTACTACCCTCTACTTTGTAGTTTGCTTTTATCCTTTTGGGATTTTCTTTTTTAATATGATTGTAGGTTTTTTTAATCCACATTTGGTTTAACTCTTCCCACTCATATCTTCTATCAACTTTTATCCATCCTAAAGATGCATCGGTTGTTACGATGTACCATTGTCCATCAATAACTGATTGAATACAAACTGGTGGTAAAGATGAATTAATTATCATATATTAACGATATAAGGTTACAAAATGACCGAAGTGTTTATCAAAAGTGCTTACTAAATGTTCATAATCACCTTTCATCATTTCAGCCTGAATATCTTTACTATTTAATCCTAATTCTTTCGCCAAACTACCAGCAGTACCCAATAAATAAAATGCGTTACCATTAGGCCCTGTTAAATCAATTTCTATTTCACTATTTTTCTTTTTACTTTTTATCATAGTTTTATATTTTAAAATCTTTATATGTTTTAGAAAGTTGTTCGGTTTTAATCCACTTTGGTTTGGTTTTAGAACCCTTAATCTGGCAAAGTGTTTTATTACCATCGGTTTCTAATGCGATATATACCATATCTTGCCAATAGTAGGAATTGATTCTAAAGAATTCGTTTGATTCTAATTGAGGTATCATATTTGTATTATTTAATACCATTTTCGATAAACTTAATTGTGGTAGAAATTCGATTCGTAATGTGAGTTGGTAATCCCAATTGTTTAGCACTCTCCAACATCTCTGTGTAAAGGTATCCATCCCATACACCACATAACATATTATAAACTTCATTGAACCAACTTTTGTTTTGGTCGATGTAAAACATCTCCATTTGGTTTAGGGTTTCTCTATGATACTCCATCCATTCGGAGTTGAATAATTCGTGGCGGTTAAATCGTACAATGTTCATATCTTATCTTTTTATTACATAGTAAAGATAGGAATAAATTTTGGATTTTCCAAGCATTTTAGAAAATAATTTAAAAAAATAACCCATTGAAAATCAATGGGTTATGTAAAAATATAAATTTATTTTGGTTAGTTTTTAATAAATGTTAGTTCATCTGCATCATAGGTTTTAGTTGAACCATTTGGAAACTTTAAATGGAACTTTCTACCATAAGTTTTGATAATTAGACCGGTTTTGTTAATTGCCTTCACATTTGCAACATCACCAACCTCTACATCTTGCCATTTAAGTTCTTTTGCTTCATTTACCGATTCATTAAATCGTCTCCTATCTTCCATAGATTTCCAATTCACACCATCAATTAAATCATCCATAGATTTAAATGCGGGTGAATGAATTACTTTACCAAGTAAAACATAATTACCACCTGAATTTTTTTGTATCTTACCAGTTCCAATTACTTGCCAAAAATTTCTATTTACACCTTTTGGTACTATAAAATCAATTATATTACCAGGTGCTTTAATAATTTTTAATTTTTGGTCTTTACTTATCTTTTCTAATGATGTAGTTGATGGGATACCTTCTAAACCTTTAAATTGTTTTTCGGTGATAATACCTTCTTCTATTTTTAATTCAGCATCTCTATAAAGACCACCAACGGCACTATCTAATTCAGCTTCGTATTTCTTTTTAAGAACATTTAGTTTTTTCAAATTTTCAACATGTTTCTTTTCACTATCAGTTCCTTTGTGTGCTTTATATTGAGCTAATGCAGATTGAATGTTATTTAATACCTTATCTAAATCAGTTTGGATACTTTTAATACTTCTACCTTCATTTATTGATTCTACGATTGAATCTAAAGAGAATGGTTTAGTATCATATTCTCCATGACTATCCTTAAACTTACCCAACGCTACTCCTTTTGTACGAGAATAATCGACAAATACTACATCAAACTTTTTACCATTTGGTAATTTGATTTTTAGTTTATCACCTTTTTTGTATTGTTTAGCTTCACTCAATTGATTACTTGTATCAGTTTTAAAGAAAGGGCCTCTTCTTACAGTTTTAAAATCTAAACTCATTTCGTTTCCAAATATTTCTTTTGGTGCAATAATCTTTAATCGGATAGTTCCATTTTTATTATCTACACCTAATGTTTCAAAATCTATTTGATTGTATAACTTACCCTTAAA
>JACCDW011706083.1_pt1 | contig 16680 bp, 20 predicted proteins | sample 7449781 | NCBI WGS metagenome assembly JACCDW01 (sample SAMN15323449, study PRJNA562643) | freshwater metagenome | isolation source: river surface water | place: USA:Blue River Watershed | collected 2017-08-18
ACACTCAGAAAGATTGGAACCAAACTTTGGTTACAAAAATCAACCAAATTTCTGCTCAAATCCACAAAACTACATTAAGAGGTGGTGCTAACTGGATCGTTGTTTCTTCAGAAGTTTCTGCAGTATTCGATGATTTAGAATATTTCCACGTTTCTAATGCAGAACCAGAGCAAGATCAATATAACATGGGTATCGAGAAAATCGGTACAGTAGGTGGTCGTTACCAAGTGTATCGTGATCCTTACTTCCCAGCAAACAAGATCTTGATTGGTCATAAAGGTAAGTCTTTGTTAGATGCAGGTTATGTATACGCACCATATGTGCCATTACAATTAACTCCTACAATGTACAACCCATTCAACATGACTCCAATCAAAGGTATCATGACACGTTACGCAAAGAAAATGGTGAACAACCGTTACTTCGGTGTAATCGATGTACAAGGTATCAAAGTGTTTGGTTTGGATACATTAAGATAATCTTAATAGGTATATCAAAAAAACCCTCGAGAAATCGGGGGTTTTTTATTTTTGGTATATTCTAAATAAAGTTGTATATTTGTATTATGGAATACGAAAACCTACGTTTAGACATTCTAACCAAACTCATAGATGAGAGGGGGATTGTATGTAAAAACAAGAAAGACATAATGATTGAACACCTCAAAATGGATGATGAGGGTAAATATGTACGTGAAACTACCTACGAAAAGTGGGAAGGACGTTTTTTAGTGGGTATAGACCTTAAAAACGGACCTCATTTAATACAAATGGGTAAGTTAGTGGAAAAGAAAGAGGCGTCCCCAAAAGGGATGTATGCTTCAGATAGGGTATATTTTGTTTCTAATCAAAAATTGATTTAATTACCAAGTTCTACAAGCCCAATATCTTGGTTTCCAACGTGGACCTGGATTTGCACAATTGTGTCTTGCTCTAAATGATTTTCTTCTTTTAGGGTTATTCTTTTTGATTTTCATAACCTTACCTTTAGCAGACTTACCACCAAATCCGAAGTTAACTTTAACGACTTTACCTTTGTCGTTTTTAACATATACTTTAAATTTCTTTACATCCCCTTGCATGATTTTACCAAGTTGAACTTTACGTCCTTGATATTCCGCTTCGTTTAATAAACCACCGTTATATTCAAAATTTGTTTTTTGTACTGAACCACATTCGTCCTCATATATCAATACAGGAGTTTCTTCATTATATTCAAAAAGTCTTTGGAATTGATCTTCAGATATCTGAATTATTGTTCTTTTTTCCATATTTTCATCGAATTTAGTCATAGTTGGTTTATTACCCTTTCCCACTTTGGGGTCTTTTTTTTCGGCTCTTCTTTTTTGTGAAGTCATTGCTTTCTTTTCTTTTTTACTGTAAGACGAAGCAACTTTTGGGGTTTCTTTAGATACTTTTTTAGAAGGTCTACATTTTGGATATGATTTACCATCTGCATCTTTTCTACCACATGGAGGATGTTTACCATCTACTTTCTTAGATACGTCTACCCATTTTTCCTTAAACCATCTTCTAAGGTCTTCTTTTAAAACCTCACCTGATTTAATAGACTCTTCAATATATTCTTTATCTTCTTTTGAAACGATAATTCTCATATTATTTACATTTTTTCCAACCGCCACCCTTTGATTTGTAATTCTTTGCTGCCCATCCATTTGCATAAGCTGAAGGGTAAACATCAAATTTTCTTTTAGCCGCAGCTTTAGACGCCGCCCATTTTGCTGGATCTGTAGGACAATTCTTACTCTCGTCTATTTCTTCATATGATTCATTCTTAGGTGATTTACCTTGTTTTTTCATATTGATAGCAATAGCCGCTTGTTGTGCAGAACTACTTGCTTCGTTTGTTGGTACACAATTTGGTACCATTTTTCCATTTTTTTTCTTACCACCAACTTGTTTATACCCATCCCAACATTTTTCATCAAGTTGATCTTCTTCGTTTAAACTAAATTGATCTATATCTGCAGTAACATCTTGGGTATCTTTACGTTTTGTTTCGTTCATAAAGAAATCAAAAACTTGATCCATATTGTTTTTTGCTTCAGATACGTGATCGTCAGCCCAATCGTGACCATTTTTAATGATTTGATCTAATTCTTGTGGATCCATTTTCATCAACATTTCACACTGTCTGTGAATTTGTTGTAAATTACTGAAAAACATATAGTTTTCAGTCATTTTATTTTCCTTTATGATTTTAGAAATGTAATTCTTAAGATCATTTTCTTTTAGTCTAATAACTCTCATAGTATATAAATAGTTTTATTTTTCGGATACGATTTCAAATTTAATATATTCGTTATAGAAAATCTCTTCCGTATGTGTCTTCGCTTTGATCTCTACAAAATATTCTCTTGGAATATAAACCGACGTATCGAAATAAAATGAGTTTTCGTTAGTCTTATCTAATAAAGTCCAATCATGAACATTTACATTTGTGGTACCTTCCTTAATAAACATTCTATAATAAACCTCATCAAAAAGATTAGATTTTTGAACGTCGATTGATTTTATGGTTACAACCACTTTTCTTAACTCACCTCTTTTAATCTTTTCACCTTGTTTAATACCAAAATATTGAATCTTATATCTTTGTAGTTCTGTTTGATTTTCGCCGATTGTATATTGAGACGTAAATGGTTTTGGAACAAATTTTTGTTTTACGTCCGCAATATCCACACCATCAATTGAAAGGTTAGTCCATTGGTCATAGAAAAATCTTTTACCATCACATAATGAACCATCAATACCTAAAGTTACTTTGTATACACCCTTTTTAACTCTTGAAACTAATTGTTGATTGTCTAAACCTTCAATAACATTATTATTAGAATCTAATATATTAACAATCGGCATACTATCTAAATTATAGAAATTGGTACCCTTGGTAACGTATAGATATAAATCATTATACACACCAGCCGCAAAATTTGTTCTATTATCGTTAATTCTATCGTTTATATATGTCTCAACATAAGGTTCAAAAAACGTTTGCGTGTACTTTGTAAAGAATGAAACCGACTTATCATATTCAGGTGTTAAATCCTGATAGGGTACTGAAAACGCTAAACCAAATCCTTTAATTTGACTTAATTTAGTACCAAAATTTAATACTTCATTTCTTAATTTTTGATTGATGTAACTTGTTAAATCAAAATCAATATTTTCATTTCCATTATCAAAATGTATAGTACCTATGATAGTTGGATTTTCAGCGTAAATTCCTGAAGTTGCCCACGCATTTAAAGTTGTTCTACTATACCAATTTGAAGGATTTTGATCAAAAAGAGTACTATCGTCTGTTGTTTCCGATGGTACATTTACATAATCGAAACCAACCCCCTCATCCCACTCTTCAGTAATTTCGAATAATATCAAATCAAAAGAGGTTGCTCTTTGTCTACCCGTACTTCTACCTTGACCTTTAAATCCCTCGTCCCCAAATATACAATTTGTTAGATGTAGTGTATGTGATACCTTATCACTACCCACACCAATATCTGTAAGTGTCAATTCACCATTACTTAATTTTGCAATTAAATCAGTAAAATCAACATTAAATATAAATTTAGAAAAAGTATTATTACCGTAATAAATCTCCGTAGTGGGATTTTTAGCTGTATTTGTGGTAGAACCCTTTATTATTGTATTGTTCTTTTCGAAATAGGAACGTAAATATGACATCTTTTTTATTAATAAATATCAAATTAGTTGATTCTAATCGATTTATTTAAAATGTCGTTCTCAATTGTTTTAAAAAGTTCTTTAAGTTCATTACCATGATCGTAATTGTATTGACCCTCAATAGACCTTAATGGATTATGTCTATGTGTAAAAATAACCTCAATCATTTTATTGAGTAATTTTAATAGATTTTCACCTCTAACTGTCGAAAAGGTTGAGGGTTCTATTCTATCTATATAATCTTGTTGTGTCAATTCGTATGCGTCTAAATCGGTAAAAGGTACGGGATTATTTGATTCGTTTGTCCCTAAATCTGTGGATAGAATATAGAACTTGTCAGATAGTATTGCACCGAATGTTTGTTCAGCACTATTCGGATCAATTTTTACTACCTTGTCAATTGTCGTGACCGGTTTAACTTCAACTTTTGCTCTTGTTTTAGACCATATAAGACCACTTGATGGACCGACTCTCATTATATTCACACTATTTAAAATAGTCTGTCTATTATTAAATTCTTGGGTAGTGGTTAATGATCTTTTAAAATTACTTGTAGGTCTAAAGAAGAATGGATGTGTATCTTCGGGGGAATATTGATCGTTTAATTCATTTAGTCCTTTATCGTGTATTAAAAATATTTTATCTCTAATTTCCCTATAAACGTCAGATATTGTATCAACAGTGATTGTGTATGTCGGAGTATCTATGGTGTTATCGGTATTAATTAATTTAACTAAAGAATTAGTAACAACACTATTTTCTGTGAAATAATTTGTTTTAAAAACATCACCAAATTTTCCATTTATTTTATACACATATAAACTAACCGTATAACCGGTTACTCCATTGGTAAAAGTATCGACGTCATACTCAATTAAATAATTTAAATCTTTATTCTCACTAACATTATTTGTTGATAAAACCTCCTCAAGTTTCATTTTCTTAGGAAATTTTTTCAAATAAAGTCTAGATGATTTTTTAGCCATCAAAGGATAGTCTAACATTACCTCTCTGTTAACAGCACTTGCCGCTTCTTTAGATAATAATTTACCACCTCTTAATTGTAATCCATTTTCAGTAAATAAAACATCAGAACCACTTTTACCGTATATTGCAAAATCTTTTTCTTTTGCAAAGGCATTTTCTGATTTTTTATTAATAAACTCGCCAGTTGAATTTCTAATTTTTGATTTATGCTTAACATTTGTACCGTAAGTTGTGTTTGCAACTTGTTGTGAAAATGTTTGACCATTGTAATCGTACATTGTAGTAAATGGACCAGCAATATATTCTACGTTTACGTTTTCTTTTTCTGTATTATATTGAATTATCTTAACAGATTGATTTATTTCAGGAATAAAATTAAGGTTAGATGGTAAAAATGGATTTGCAACAAATAAATCTTTGTCACTCCAAGGTTCAAAATCCATAGCCCTTTCCTTTTGACCCGTATATTCGTTGTAACGAGAAACTCGTATTCTACCGATACCTAACGGATCTACATTATCTATACATTTACCAATATCAATTATTTTCATTTCCCTGTATATCTTTTTTCTATTTCTTTATTAACTTTATTATATAAACTCTCAACACCATCTAAATGTCTAGTTAAATCAATAATTAATTCTTTTGTTTTTTCAAATTCTTCACTCAATTCTTCCGCAACAATCATTAAATCTTTATTAGATTTATTCTCAACATCGTTCGCTATTTCTATTAATTTTTGACTTTCCATATGTTAATGTTTCATTAATGCACCTATAGGTAATCCAGGTCCTTTAGGTATTGATATAAATGGTGTTGTTGCTAAATTATCAGCCATACCTTCTACCGCTGCGGAATGTGATAAAACATGGAAATTTGGTTCACCATTTACATCTCCTGTTGGTATACCCATAGCTTCCATTTTTTGTGTAATATCCATAGTTGTTTTAACCGCACTAAAACCAGGTAATTTATCTGCCATTAATAATAGAACATTTGGTATTTGTAACCCTCCCGACGCACTTAATGCACCATCTATTGCGGCACCAATCGCGGCGATCAAATCAGCACAATTTTCAATACCATTTTCTATTATCTTTTTTAATAATGAAACCAATGCCATTATTACAATATAGTATCTTCTATATTTGTCTTTTAAAATTTTCATTATGATTTTTTGTAAAAAGTTCTTTAAATCGGATTTAACTCTTTTCCAAAATTCACGTAAAAATTTCCAAAATAATTTACTAATAGTACATGTAAATATTTTTTTCAAAAGTTTCATTATTTTTTTTACATCGAATACTATATCTTTTGCACCGGCAACAAATAATTTATAGATTGTTACAAAAGGTAAAAACATCTTAGGTGAAATTACACTCATAATCAACGCCTTAGGTATGTTAAAAATAAAAGACAAATTAAGTGATATTTGAAAACTAGGTAAATCTATAGAAAAATTAGATTGTTCGTATGCGTCAGAAGCCGCCTTATTTAATGCACCATCAATCCAAGTTCTATTGTCAGTTTTACCTTCTAAATAAATAAAATCTTCTATGTGTACTGTATTATACGGAACCTCGTAATTATTACAATCGGTGAATTTTAATACCTTCCTTCTTCTAGCATCTTCATCATCAATGTCTATACCCTCAACATCATCAAAATCGAAATAAAAATCATCAGATTCTTCATTTTCATGAAATAAATTAGTTGGAGTCTCACCACTTAATTGTGAAGTTTGATTATTACAAAATGCAAACATTTTGTTTAACATTCTTTCCAAATTATTTATTGCATCATCCAAAGACGGTGTAAAATTTAATGAATCTTCCATACCCGTCGCTGAACCTCCGGCTTTTACACCACCTTGATCTGCGGTAACACTAGCAGATTTTAATGTTAATAACATCGCTTTTTTTATGATCTCATTCAAGTCTGGCATTTCCATATTCGAATAGTAATCGTTGAAGAAATCTTCAACTTTAACTCCATCTACAGTAACACCACTTTGTGTTAAACCACTTAATTGAAAATACTGTTGATCTGGTTTCCATATTGCAACAAATAATGTTTTGTTACTTGGAGTATCATATTGAAAACTATATAAATTTGGATTTGTTGTTCCCGAACCAATAAAAATATTATATAATTGTGTGTTTATTTGTACTTTATTTCCACTTTTATATTTAGGATTTTCATACATTATTGCACCATAATCACTGGTTGGTGGTACTCTAAACATATTTAGAAAATCAATTTCTTTTGGAGATATGTTAACCGAATCCATTTCACTACCGGTAATATATTGATCTGTTCCACAAATACCTCCATTAGCAAAGAATGCGTTTTTAACACAATCCATTAATATTTGTTTCGCGGATCTAGATGTAACTTCAACAGAATCTATTACATGTTGTCTTAATCTTTGTGTTGATTGAAATCTACTTGAGTCGTTAACTATTCTACCTGATTCTAAAAATTTATTTACAACACCAACAACCTCCTCAAAAATATTCTTCTGATTTTGTTTTTTCTTTTTTTTGTTCTCTAATTTAGATTTAAATTGTTCTAATTTAGATCCAAAATTTGGAGAATTAGGTACACTTTTTTTAGAAATAGCTTCCGCTAAACCATTAAGTTTATTAAAATCACCATCGACACTTTTTTGGATTATATCAATCTTATTTTTTATTTCTTCAAACATGTCTTATAATGAATAGTTACTTGATTTATTATCGTTTCCGTCATTAACCAATCTATCCAAAATCTCACGATCTTCGTCAGATAAAGTCAATTTACCCATTGAACCTCCACCATTAGTACCACCGGTGGTTTGTTTAAGTAAAACACTTTGTAATTTAACTAGTGAAATTTTCTTTTCAGTACAATCATTTAGGATCTTCTGTTGTTCTTTAATAACAGGACCAATTGTACTCATGTCTTCGGCGTCCTTCATAAAACTCATCATTTTTCTCAAAATGGTGGATGCGGTATTCCTATTCTCAACGACATCGTTGTAGATCTCTTGCATCAAGGCTAACGCCGAATCAACATCTAATGTAATATTGTTTCTTTGTGTTCTCATATCAATAAATAGATTTATTCTAAAAACCCACCTAAAATACCGTCATATAGTTTCTTGTAACGTTTTAGGGAGACTCTAATCTCTTTTGTTGATAAGGAGGTCATTTCTCGTAAAGATAGTAAAATGAGATTCTTATTGAATTTATTACCGTCTCCTACTTGGAAAATTTTATCGAAGTTTCCGAATATCTCTAACAGAGCATATCCTAATTTCCTTTCGTTATCTGAGATGTTTTTTTCTTTCTCAATAAAATTCTCTAAATCAACAGTTAACTTAGTAATAACAGAACTATAGTCAATAATATGTTCATCGATCACAAAAGACAATTTCGGATCATCTTCAAAATCCGAAGAAATATCATCGTATGATATTTGTCTATTCTGTTCCTTAGTATCTTTCTGTATCGCACCCATAAGGTAGTTTTTACAGATAGTACCAAAGTAAGAATATGCTTTAGTATTTTTTGTGTGATCAAACTTATTGATCTTGGTAATAAGAAAAGACATGGTATCAGTGTGAATTTCTTCAAATTCCATATCTTTTCTATAAAGTTTATAACGTCGAATAATTGATTCGACCATTATGATTAGGGGTTCTCGTAAATATTCATTGAATATCTTGTTCTTTTCCGCTTCATCATTACTTTCTAAGTAATTGATTACCGCCTTTTCTTGATCCTCCCCAAAATATATTTTTTGGGTTCTTTTTCTCGGCATTAAGCTACTTCATAGTTTACGTCTCGTTTATTTTTAAAGAAAAATTCTTTTTTAGCAGTCTCTAACCAAAATTTTGCTTCATTTTCAGAAAGTTTATTTTCATCATTTTTATATGACCAAAATAAAGAATCTTCTCTGAAATTTAAGTGTTGATAACCTACTCTTGGGACCGTTAAAATTTTAACATTGTTATGTGTTAATCTTAATAAAAACTCATAACCAAATGTTAATTTAATGTTTTCTTTTAATGAACCGTTGTCTTTAATAACCTGTGTTCTATATAATCCACCACTGATTTGGTAGTTTTGGAAATCTAATAAAACCTCATTATCTAAAAATCCTTGTTTCTCTGTAAAACCATAAGCCCATGTGGATTCGTTAGTAAAACTAACAAAATTACCCTCAACATTAATGTCCTTTACAACTGGTAAAAATACATCAACATCTTCATATGTTTTTACGTATTCATTTATAGATTTCAACCAAATAGATTTGTATTCATCATCAACTTCTAAAATACTAAACCATTCAGTGTTACAATTTTGAATTCCTCTGTTAACTTGAGAACAAAAATCGGTATCACCTGTGTGAACATTATATAAAATTTCTAACTTTTGTCCTAAATCAATACTATCTATTTCTTTTTTTACATCTGTTGGACAAACAATCATTAATTTAACATCTTCGTGAAATTGTTCTACAGATTTAATTGCGTTATTTAACATTTCTTTATAAATGCCGTCTATTTTATGTATAGGTAAAATTACTGTTATATTTTTCATATTATTCTTGTTCTTGTTTTAAGTTTTCTAATGCTTTTGATAAAGTCTCAACTCTTTTATTTGTAAATGAATTAAAAACTGAAATAATATTATTTGTTGTTATTTCAGTATTATATGGTAATAATGTATCTTTCATTTTTTGTTTAACTTCTTCAGTTAATTCAATTCCATCTAACCATGCTAAAACATATGTACCTAAAATGTCAATGATTTTAGTTTCATCATATGTCCACATACCATTTTCAGTTAACCAATCTGGTTCAGTACTTGGGATCTTACCAACAACTGGAACACCTGATTTCATCGATTCTAATGGGAATGTACCAAACGTAGACTCATCGTCAACCCATAAAGAAACCATACAATCTTTTAATGATTCAGAAAATTCTTCATATGACATTTGAACCATATCTTTGAATGTAATCCAACGTAAATGTGGATATTTGATATAAAATTCAGAAATTAATTTTCTATGTTTAACTCTATCTCTACAACTAATTGCAATATATGGTTTAACAATATTTTCTGTCGGTTTAAAATTATCACCAATAATTGGAGGTATAATGTGAACTAAAGATTCGGGGAATAATTCTTGAACATACTTCTTTGTTGCTTCAGTTGTTACGATAACACGATCAAATCCATAATCGCTCCAACGACTACCTACTGGTAATGTTTCAAATATATACTCTTTTTGTTGTATTAACATAACCTTAGTACATCTTACGTTTGAAAGTTGTTGTAAAACGTTTGAATAATATTCAGGAACAACGATTACGTCATCAATTAAAATATTAATTTTATCTTCTTTAATTGTAACAACATCTAAAACATTATATTTTTCACCTAACCATTCAGGTGTTGTATAAGTTTTATCTTCAACTAAAATTTTTGGATTACTTCCATTTTCTTTTAGTGTTAATGCCATGTCGTAAATGTGTTTTACTGCAGCTCTAGCATTGTTCTTAGTGTCATACGTTAAAAAATATATAACGTTTTCTTTTGTTTCTAACCTTCCTAAGGCAGATTCAAGTTTTTCTATGTTTTCTTTACTCATCTTCGTCTTCTATTAAAATTTGATTTTTTATTAATGTGTTAAATGCAATTCGGAAGGATACCGATGTTCCTTCTTGTGCAAATTTTCCAAGTCCCTCATCAACTTCGTCAATTTCACCTAAAACTCTATCCAAACACATTTTGATAATTTCGTATTTGAATATGTTAACTTCGGTTACTTCTGTTCCGTCTTCGTCTGGGATTGTTCCTCCTGTTCTACATTTTTCTGTGATTCCGTCAAGGTCAATGTAGTACTGTTTTCCAAAGATTTCAACCATGGTTCGTTTATTTCTGTTAATTTAGATATTTCTTTAATATTAGTAAAGAATTCATTATATGTGGTATTAAATTTAATTGCCGTTTTATTTTCAGGAACTAAATCAATAATTTTTTTATTATCGGTAATCCATAAATCACATTTACCCCAAGAATCTTCAATATCCTTAGTTTTAATAAATTTAATATTATTACCAAGAAAACCATTTTTAGATAGGAAAAATAATGTTGCAGGTTTTGCTTTACCTAATTCATCTAAACCGATTAACGTAAAGTTATGTTCAGGATTATCAAATAAGATTTTATGTAAATCTGTAAATGTAGTTGAATAACTTAAACCCGCATGTCCAAAAATTTCAATAGGATATTCAATAAATAAAAAATTTTCAAATTCCTCTTGTGATTGAAATTTATATGAATTTAGTAAATTATCATTTTGTATGGGTTCAGTAACACCATATTCGAACGTATTTTCTTCTTCTTCGACTATAATATCACTATTAAAATATGCTTCATTATAGTGATAATCAAATTTTTGAATTGTATTTCTTAATACTCCATCAATACTAATGTATATTTCCATTGTAAAAATATACAACGATTAATATCATAAGTAAATACTAATCATATCTTTGTAGGATTTCTCCAATAATCGGATTACGTACAATGTCTTGACTACCGAATTCAAAAACACCAATTCCTTTCACACCTTCTAATCTTTTTTTGGCATCGTACAAACCTGATTTTGTTTTGTCTTTGAATTTATCTGATTGTTCAAGATCACCCGATAAAAAGAATTTAGAATTAAATCCGATACGAGTTAACAATAATTTAATTTGTGCAGGGGTCGCATTTTGAGCTTCTTCAAAAACTAAAATGGTATTATCTACGTTCCAACCTCTCATGTAAGCGAGAGCCGCAACTTCAATATATCCATTATCTTTTAAAGCTTCACGTGCTTCTTTACCGATTATTTTATTTAATAGATAATATGATGGGTAAATGTATGGGTCTAATTTTTCTTCCAAACCACCAGGTAATGAACCTAATTTCTCTTCAGCTTCAACGGCTGGTCTAACTATGATAATCTTCTCATATTTGTTAGAATCATCATATAATAAATCTACAGCACGTTTCATTGCTATGTAGGATTTACCTACACCTGCAGGTCCGAAACATAATGTGATTTGATTTTCACCAAGAATATTCCAATAGGTTTCCTGGTTTTTGGTTAAGAACTTTTCTTTAGGACGTTTGATGATTTGTCTAATCTTATCCTTATGTGATATCTTTTTCTCTTCTACTAATACGGGTGGTTGGATTGTTTTGGTTTTTGTTTTATACGCCAAAATTGATAATTTTAAAAGTTCTGTTTATTGTTAATAAATATCTCTATTTTCCTGTAGATCCAAACCCACCGGTACCTCTTTCAGTATCAGATAATTCAGGTACTTCGGTCATATATACTGTAGGATAAGGTAATATAATAATCTGTGCTCCTCTTTCCCCGGTATTATATTTATGTGAATCCAATCCGTTAGTTTTCTTAAATGTGGCTTGTATTTCACCTCTATAACCACTATCAATAACACCAACACAATTAGATAAAATCAAATCTTGATTACGAACCGATGAACGAGGGAATACTAAACCAACATATCCTTTAGGTATTTCCATCGCAATTCCAAAACCGTAAGAAACACTAAATGTAGTGTTTTCAATTTCAGAGGTTATAGTCAAATCCATACCGGCATCTCCAACTTTTGAATATGATGGGATAACTGCATTTGGATGTAATTTTTTTACTTTAACTAATACACTACCATCATTACTATTAATATTTTGATTTGTTTGTGTTGGTTGAATTGGTTGTAATTCTTCTTGTAATTTTGTTAACAATTCATTCAATTCTGACATGAAATTTAAATCTAATTCATCTTCATTATCAGTTCCAATTGTTTTTTCAAATTCCTCTAATTTTTTTAAATAATCTTCCGCTTCTTTTTGATCCATTTTATTTATTTTTCTTTTCTTCTAACCATTTATCTAACGCCTTAATTCTTTGTTTAAGACTATCATCTTGTGGTCTTAGACAAACTTCTACAAATAATTCAGTTATTCGTATTAATTCTTCGACCGTAACAGTAACACCAACTGATGTTACATAGTCTAACGCCATCTTACTTTGTGATTGACGCATGATTTGTATTTCACGACTATAAAATTCCATATCAGTTGGTGTTTAATTGTTATTTTGATTTGTAATATTCAGGAGTGTTCTTAGAATCGATAACACATTCGATTGCCATTTTCGCAACTGAAATGCTTTCGCTAGAACGAACGTCTCCCGCTCTGTATTTCGACGCAACAATCGTTGCCTCTTCTACAGTTTCCGCTTCAATAATGTATTTCAATTTTTGAAGACGTGGATTACCATTTCTGTCCATTTGTTCGGTTTCATAACCGATTGTAACTAAATAATGCATGTTGTTTTATTTTACTATTGATTTAAAAAATTCTACTCTATCTTTACATACTTTCTTTAATGAGTATGTGTCTTTAACTGTTTCATATAAACGATTCCCCAAGTCTTCAATCATGTTAGGATTTTCAACTAAACGTTTCATGTGTTTTGCCCAATCTTTATGGTTTTTCTTAGAACCCACTAATAATGCGTTTCCTTTATCATTGAACTTACCTTCATCAACTGCGGAAATCAAATCGATTGTGAATGGATCCACATCACTTGCAATAATTGCCTTTTTAAAGAATCCAGCTTCAATTACTTTTAATTGTGATTTATTTGCATTGAATACTGAATCTACTAAAGGTGCTAATGACACATCAAATGTGTTATAGTTTGTTGCATAAGTATTAATATCTTTTGTCCATCTTCTTCTATATGGTTCATTTGTATCATCATAATTACCTTCCACAAATGTACTTAAATAATTTTTATATTCAGGACTTAAAACTTTAAAATCATCAGTGAAGAAACCTTCATATTTGTACCATACGGTTTCCATTGGTTGGATAGGTCTTTGAGATTGTTTACCGGATTGATCAATAACTGTAACACTACCTCTTGTATCAAATCCACATAAAACAAATTGAACTTTATCTTTAAATGAATTGTGAGTTGATGAAATACCGTTTGATAATAATTCCAAATCATATAAATGTGAAGAACCTCCTAACCAACCAAATCTAATTTTATCTGATTTAGTAGGTTTATTTTGAAATTGTGGTTCATCTTCATTTACCGCATTTGGGAAAATAACAACATTATTGATTTTTAATCTATCCTTAATTGTTTGTGCAAATATTGGTGTAGTTGTTGAGACATAATCAACAGTTTTTAACATATCGATTTTCATCTCACCAATTTTATTCATTTTAATTGCATGATACATTGGATGTCTCTGATCAACAAACCATAAATCATCAATATCCATAACAGTAATAATACCTTTGGATTTTAACCATTTAATTCTATTAATATTATGATCATGATTTGTTTGATGAATAAAAGTGTGAAAAACCACAATATCGTAGTTTAAAAAATAATCGTCTCTATCTTCCGCATTATAGGAAATATCGACATGGATATCATCTGAATGTTTATCTGAAATGAATACAAATGGATCCATTACTCTAAACTTACCTACACCATGTTTATCTGATGGGATTGCTAAAATTCTAATTTTTGACATTTAAATTAACTTATATGTCTAAAATATAACTAAAAAATTTGAGAAAACAAAATTACTTGGCTTTATTTACACCTGTAATTTTACCTTTGAAAACAGAATCACCAACTTTTAAAACTAAATTCTCATTAATAGATGATGTTGTTTGTGCGGTTAATAATTGATTTAATTTTTCGTCCATTACTTTACGGACAGTATTTTCAATTAAAACAGCAATTGCGTTCATATCTATATTTGAACTAACTGATTGTCTTTGTTGTGGTTGTGATTTTTTTGGTGATACACCTTCTTGTTCCATTAAACGTTTTGCACCTTTAACGAAATCCATATCTAATGTTTCACTTAAAGATATTGATTGCATTTGTTCAATTGGATGGTCTATCATTGCTTGTTTAATTGCCGCAGGTAATTTAGAATTTTGTATTTTATCAACACTCATATTACCACCGACGGGTCTTGTATTTGTTTGTTGTGGAACTTGTGATTCCATTAATTCTGAAGGGTCAGATAATAACATAGATTCATTAACGTGACCTCTTTCAAAATTTCCACCGTCCACTTTATTCATTACTTTTTTTGCTTGTACTAACTTTTTCATTAAATCGTTAGATGATATTGATCCTTGACCTTGTGACATACTAATAAATATTTTATACTATAATAAACTATTTTATGAAAACATTAAACGTTTAATGTTTTTAATACTTTCTTGTAAATTTTTATTTTCTTCATCTTCCTCAGGATTAGCAACAGGTTTTTCTGTTGGTTTTGGTTGAGGTAATTCTTTTTCAACCTCTTTTTTAAATCTTTCTCTTGTACCTTGACCTGGTTTAATATTACCACCAACTTCTTTTTGTTTATTAATCCATTCAGCCTCTTTAGCTTTATATAATTCTTTTTCTTTATCAACTGTATCTTGTGGTGTCGGTTCAGGTTTAGTTTGAGGTTTTGGTTGAGGTAATTCTGTTGTTTTTGGTTCTTGTGGTGTTGTAACCTCAGGCTCTGTTGGTGTTGGTTCCGTAGGTTCAGTTGTAGGAGTAGTTGGTTTAGGTGCTGAAGGTTTAATAATCCTTGGTTTTTTAACCTCTGGTTTATTAGTCCAATCCGTTGTTACATAAGTAACACTCATAGAGTTATCGTCACCTTCTTTGTAATCAGGTCTTTTTTGATCAAACTTATCATCACTAACTTTCAAATCACTCATTCTACCAACCATAAAAGTTCTCCATCCTGTTTTATTAAATCCTTTTTTAGAAACCGATGGTGGTTGGACATATGCACGAACTACTAAATTTCCTCTTTTACTCAAACCCAATGCGACTGCTTCAGCATCAATTCTTTTGCCTGGCTTTACACTGTCTTTTGCGGGTTTTGTTGGTCCCGAATAGTAAAAAGATATCTTATTCCTATTTTTGATTGCGTCAACAATAGGTTTAGTTTTTGATGTTCTTAAAATATTTGCTTCCTCAAGTATATTGAAGATTGTGTTTGTAAAACTCATTATTCTGTTGGGTGTCTATTATATTCTTTTTTAGCTCCGTAAATATTTTTTACAATATTTTCAGTTCTTTTTAATATATCTGTTTTAGAACCAATAGATCCATTTTCATCTTTAGGTCCTTTACCATTTTCATCTCCATCAGAAATGGCATCAGGATTCGTACTATTATATTGATTCTTTTTATTAAATTTATTTTTAACTAAATTTTCAGTTCTTTTTAATACATCCGTTTTTGTTCCCACTTCACCAGTTTCACCTTTCTGTCCTTTACCAAATTCATCACCATTAGAAATTGCATTAGGATTATTAATACCATATTGATTATTTACTCCATATGTATTTTTACCCATTAATAAATTTCTATTTGCAATATCAATTGAAGTACCGATAGCAACATTATCATCTTTTTGACCTCTACCTTTTTCATCTCCGTCAGCTAATGCATTTGGATTTGTTAAACTATACTGATTATTTTCATTATACACATTTCTACCTAAACTTGAAATTCTATTTTGAATGTCCGTTGTCGAACCTACAGTTCCGTTGTCATTATATTGACCTTTACCTTTTTCATCTCCGTTAGATAATGCATTAATATTTTGACTATTGTATAGATTTTTTTCATTGTATGAATTTCTAGTAATAGATTCTTTTCTAAATTGTTCTGATATTTGATCTAATTTTGTTGCCATACTATAACATTAATTTTTTTATTCTTTCTACTTGTTCAAACAAACCCGTTAATTTTATTGATGATATTGAATTTTTTTCAGAATTAGAATTAAATTTAAATGATGGTACCCAACTCGATTTCTTTCTATGTTTCTTTAAAAAACTATTTTTTCTTTCTCCTGTGG
>JACCDW010466758.1_pt1 | contig 16679 bp, 14 predicted proteins | sample 7449781 | NCBI WGS metagenome assembly JACCDW01 (sample SAMN15323449, study PRJNA562643) | freshwater metagenome | isolation source: river surface water | place: USA:Blue River Watershed | collected 2017-08-18
AGTTTATACATTATATACGGGAAATTTAGGCATATATGTATTTTATCCTAAAATAGATATTTTTAATATTTTTATAATATATATAATGTCAAAATTTATGAATCTTTTTATTAAAGATAATAATTCAAATAATTGTAAAAGAGGGAAAAGAGGTCATACTGGTGCTACTGGTGATACTGGTCCAACTGGTTCAGTAGGTATTCAGGGACCTAGAGGTAAAATAGGTCCTACTGGTTCAACCGGTCCTTCCGGTAAAGATTTTGGTTATACTGGTCAGAATGGAACTGTTTTATTTTTTGATGGAAATGGAGTAACTGGTAGTACTAACTTGATTTTTAATCCAGATGGTTTTGATGGACTTGGTGAATTAATATTACCTGGAAAACTTACAGTATCTGGTCCAATTGACCCCTCATATATTGAATTAACTTATCAAGATAATATTCCATTAGGTAATTCTGGTGCAGGAATAATTTATTTTGATGTCAGTGGTCAACCTAAATTTCAATCTGATGCTGGAACATCTATTGATTTAGTTGGAGCAACTGGACCTACTGGAGAATCTGGTGCTTTATTTAACACTAGTTTTTTAACAGATTTTGGTCCATCTGGTCCTAATCAGTCAAATAATTATATATTTGATGTAACTAATGATTTAGCCTATATTTCAGGTAATTCTGTTATAATTAATTATAATAATAATCCAAATGTTACTTGTGAAGGAAATGTTGCTTTTTATGATAAAGAAAATAGTAAAATTATTATTAACTCAATAACTAATATTAAAGGCTTGTTTCCCATTGGTGAAAATTTATATAATATGAACTTAAATGGAAAGCCTGGTGTTCCTGGTGATACTGGACCAACTGGACAAACAGGTCCAACAGGTCCAACTGGTCAAGGTATTACTGGAGATACTGGTCCAACTGGAGATACTGGTCCAACTGGAGACACTGGTCCTACTGGTTCAACTGGTCCTACTGGAGACACTGGACCTACTGGTTCTACTGGAGATACTGGGTTTACAGGTCCAACAGGTTCAACAGGAGCAACTGGTACTACTGGTGCAACAGGAAAAACAGGACCTACTGGACAAACAGGTTCAACTGGTACTACTGGTTCTACAGGTCCAACAGGACCAACTGGACAAACTGGTTCAACTGGTCCTGGGTTAACTGGTCCTACAGGAGCAACAGGTTTACGTGGATTTCAAGGTATTCAAGGAAATAAAGGTGATACAGGTGATACAGGTGCTACAGGTAAAACTGGTTCTACAGGCTTTACTGGACCAACTGGTCCTGGTTTGACTGGTTCAACAGGTCCTACTGGTATCCAAGGTCCTCAAGGTATTCCTGGTTCTCAATACTCAACTCAAACACTTGAATCAAATGTTATACTTGGTTATCCCTTACAATCTGAATATGTATTATATGTATCTGCCTTTCTTTCATATATTCCTGGTAACTTTATTATAGTTACAGATCAGAATTTTACAATTAGATTTAATGCACAAGTTACTGGGTATACAGGTAATACTGGTCCTACTGGAACTATATCTTTTAATCAAATAACAAGTCTATCTGGTAATACAGGTACATTAGATAATCCAACTAGATATTTAATAAATTTGAATGGTGTTGAAGGACCAACTGGTCCCGGTCTTACTGGTTCAACTGGTGTTACTGGTTCAACAGGTCCCACAGGTTTTACTGGTCCAACTGGTTTAGGTATTACTGGTTCAACAGGTTCAACTGGTCCCACTGGTCCTACTGGTCTAAACGGTACAACTTATTTAGATACAACTGGAAACTATGTTAATGGTGAAGTATCAGTAGGAAGTAATGTTCAAATTAATATATCTACTCAACTTGGATATTTAACTGGTAGTACAGTTGTTGTTAATGAGCCTAATAGAATTTATTATTTTTATGGTATAGTTACATTTTATAATCCTGGAAATGGTCAAATGAATATTGATGTTATTAGTCAAAATGGTGCACCACAAGATTATCCTTTTGGATTTTATTATTCAATTACATTAAGTGGAAGTCAAGGTATAAAAGGTGATACTGGTCAAAAAGGTGATACTGGTGTGACTGGAGCTACTGGTTATACTGGAGCTACTGGTCAAGGTATTACTGGGTCTACAGGTCCTACTGGAGATACAGGAAGTACAGGAGCTACTGGAGATACTGGAGATACTGGGTTTACAGGTCCTACTGGGAATACAGGTTCAACAGGTCAAACTGGTCCAACAGGTCATACTGGAAGAACTGGACCAACAGGTCAGACTGGTCAAAAAGGTGATACTGGAATAACTGGAGCAACAGGAAGAACTGGACCTACTGGACCTACTGGTCCTACAGGACCATCGTTCTTTCCCTCATCTGAAACTCAATTAACTGCAGATAGTGGTGGATTTGTCTCAATAAACTTTCAAAATTCTCAAGCTAAAACATATTATCTAAATATTGTAAATAACATAACAGGATTAATATTATTTAATCCTGTTTCTGGTGGTCAATATATTATATATATTATAAACACATCAGGTTCTTCAAAACAAATTAATTATCCTCTTCAGAGTAACTCAATTTTAAAAACAAATTTTATAACACCTATAGTTGTTCCAAATAATGGTTATGCTCTTTTAACACTTACTTTTTCAAGTCAATTTGGAGTATTCTATTTAGCAGGTGCAGTTTATAATTAATTTATAATATTATAATATATATATTTATTACTATGATTATTGCTATAAACGGTATAAATAACAATTATAATTCCGGATTATTTTACGGTGTTTATTCTGGTTACATGAATGATAATCCTAATTTTTTTAATAATAGATTATTATTACCATCTGGTACATCTGGTACATTTGGTACTAATAATCAAGGATTAGTTAAAAATATACCAGATATTACGACAGGTACTAACGGATTTATTATACAAAATAATGGACTACAACTTACTAGTATCCAATGGATTGGTTATTTTAAATCAAATTATACAGGTGAGTGGACTTTTTACACTGCTTCAGATGATTGTTCTTATTTATGGATCGGTTCAAATGCTTTGTCAGGGTTTACTACTGCTAATTCATTAATAAATAATGGTGGTATACATGGTACACGAGAAATATCTCGTAAAATTAATTTAGTTGCTGGAGAGTATTATCCTATTAGAATTCAATATGGACAAGGATATTTTGGATATTCAATGAATGTGTCCTTCAGTAATCCGATTTTGTCAAAAACATCTAATGGTGCTGGATATTTTTTTAATATAAATAATGGTGTAATGAGACCATAATAAATTTATAAAAATCAAGTCTTAAAATTATTTGAAAAAGACTTAATGATAAAAAAATTATATTTTAATCATTTTTACTATCTAAAAACATTTTTATTTCATTGATTTGTGCTTGAGAATTAAGCAAACACCAATCAAAATAATCCTGGTCTTGTTCATATACATCACCAAATCTCTCGTTTTTATATTTACCAAATTTAAATTCTAAATCTTCTAAATCTCCCAACAACGGATAAATTGATAGTCTTTTACTTATTCCTAGTTTTACACAATGTTCTGTTCTTGAATTTAAATCGTGTTTTTGATAATGAAATTTTATATTGGGATATTGATGTATTATTTCAAAACCCTTTTTTACATAATCATAATTCATAAATTCATTTGGACTTTTTTTTCCTATTGTATCTGTTGTAAATGATTTTATCGCATAATATGAGTCAGTATGGACAACAACTTGAATACCCTTTTCTACTACATCATTTATAACCTTTGATAATCCGACTAGTACCGCTTTTAATTCAGCCCTGGCTTTTGTCATTTTGTTTTCTTTATTTGTTGTTATTTTTCTGCTTTCATTCCTCTTATCCTTTTCTCCAAAGTATACTCCAATTGAACCAATAGAATTATCTTCTCCAGAGTTTATACATGAACCATCTGTATATATATTTATACTTTGGCTAAAATCGTAATTATCTTCTACAACCTGATTATTTACAGGGATTTGTGATTTTATTAATCTTGTCTGTTCTTCCTGATTTTTTTTAACTGAATTTATTAAACTTGCAATATCTACTTTTCTTTTTATATTTGGATTTATAAACAGTTTAGCTTCTTCTTCACTTTCAAACTTTTTATAAACAGCATTTTCATATCCTTTAATGTTAATTTCACATTCTTTCCATGAGTTATATACCCCAGGATTTTTTCCTATTTTTACTGCATAAAATGGCATTATTTTTATATATAATGATTATATTTTGATTATATGTCTATTTACATAAATTAAATTTTTTATTTTTTATTTATATTACTTATTATATCTATTAAAACATATATATGTCTGAATATTATCACAAGTATTTAAAGTATAAACAAAAATATATTGATATTAAAAATTCATTATTTGAAAATCATATTCATCCTGCTAATTATCTTGATTCTAAAAGATTTTTAGTTAAATCTCTAAAAAGATCTAGAAAAGAAGAACCAAATTTTAATCTTAATGATTATCTTCTTTTGCTTTTTGTTACTTCTGAAATATTTTATAGAAAAGATTTTCCCCCTATACCTATGGGTTCTGCTGAATTTTCTAGAATGTCTAGATTATCATCATTGTCTCAAATGTCTAATCCTGGTATTACTGATAGATTTGGATTAAGTTCATCAGGAAAATCAAGTGAATTAAGAACATCAAGAACATCTAAATCAAGTTCTCCCTTAACTTTTGAATCTCTTCAATTAGCTGAAGAATTAAAAGAATTAACCTTTAATACTCCATTAAAATCTCCTGGTTCTAGACCTGAATCTGTTACTAATTCATTAACTTATACCCCTGAACAAAAATTAATAAATAGAACACTTTTTTATTCACAAAAAAAACCATATACAAGAAGAGCTGGTGAAGACGAAGAGGATGGTGAAGATGAAGGTGAAGATGGAGTTGATAAACAAGTAGAAATGGTCGATGAAGATTATGCTTCTGCTTCTGTTCAAAGAAGAAATCCTAAAAAAAGAACAATCGAAGTAAGAGAAGAATTTGAATATGGAGATTATGAACCTGGTGCTGCTAAAGCACTTGGTGAATCTAGTAGATTTGGTGAAGAGGATGAAGAAAATGAAGTTACTCGAGCTCTTACTGAAGCTTTAGAAAGAACCCAGAGAAAATCAGGTAAATCAAGTCAAACTAGTTTTGGTAAGTTCTCAGCTTTAGCAATGACAGAATCCGAACAGGATAGAATGCGTGGTTTAACAGGTTTAAAGTCTTCCCAGTCTTCCCACTCTTTCCAGCGATTAGAGTCATTCGAAAGATTAGGGTCTGTTGAAGAATTAGAATCTTTAGAAACTTTACAAACCGCATCTAAACCTTTGTCTCGTTCATTATCCCAAAGACTACAACGTACTGCATCTGCTCCCTTGTCTGAACAACCTAGATTTGCAGATTTTGTAACAAGCTTGACTCCTGCAATTAAAAATTATGTTAGGAGAATTGGTGATGATTATGAAAGTCTATTAGCAGATTTAAAAAGTGATACTTATAAGATTAAAAAAACCTTAAAAAGAGAAGAAAAACTAGATAAAATATATAATAATTATGAAAATTATGGTAAACCAATTGAAGCATGGGTTGCTGATTTTATGAGTTGTCCTTGTTGTCGAAAAAAAACATTATGTAGATATGTTAGTGACTCTTTTCCAGTTATTGATTTAGTTTGTATTAATCCCTCTCATACTTTTAATATGGGAGTTAAATTTTTTCAAGTTAAAGCATCTAAAGGTAATAATTTTGCTAAAGATGGTACAAAATATTTTAGTTTAGGTGAAGTTCCTACCGGGGAATCAGGATTAGATATTGATACTAATTCAAATTATATTCATACAGGTTCAAGAAAATTAGGTGAACCTGTACATAATATCAAAGTTACTGATAATGATGATGTTAAAAAAATTCTTATTGGATATATCTGCATTATTTATAAAGAAACAGGTACAGAGTCTAACTATATCAATATCATTCCTTCTGAATCTTTTGTTGTTTTACCAAAAACTGGATTGTATTTTCAAAAGACTAAATTGTCTTTCGACGAAGCTGATTTAGTTGAAGACGAAAAAGTACAAGAAGCAGATGTAGAAGAAGCAGATGTAGAAAATCAACCTGTTAGAGCTAATGTAAAGTCTGTTTTGTCTCCTCAATTAAAAGGAAAATCAAGTTCAAAAGCAGTATCATTTTCCCCTCAAATTTCTTATTCACATTTACAATCAAATTCTAAAGCTTTAACCTTATCTAAAAATCCATTTGGTGCTACTCCAATTTCCTTACAACCAAGTAGATCTAGTCCTATGAGTAAATCAGGAAGAAAACTTACTCCCAAATATAAATCCCCACTTTCTCTATCAAATCCAGCTAGTTCTCTTCGTTTTAAAAGAGAAGAAGGTAAAAGAGTTATGGGTGATATGAGTGATATGGATGAAACTGAAAAAGAATCCCAAGGGTACAAATCTTCAACTCCACTTTCTCCTTTAGTTTCTCCTTTAGTTTCTCCTTTAGTTAATCCTTTTGGTTCTATAGCTGCTTCTTTTGCTTCTGCATCTGCTTCTGCTGCATCTGCTGCCGCTTCTTCTGATTCTATTGAATCATCTATAGAACCTGTTGGAACTACTTTAACTCCTTTAACTCCAGAAGAAATATCATTAAGATACTATTGGTATTCACAAATTTCAGGAATAAAATATCCAATAATTTTATTTTCAAGAGAACTTAATGAAGTTTTTACCCTTGATTCATTTACTCCAAGTTTAATAACAAAATTAAGAGTATCTAAAACCTATTCAAGTAATCCAATTTGGAAAAGAATTGAAAATCCAATGTTAAGAACATTTTTTAGTTTTAGCGAATTTAGTTAGATAAATAAAAATTATTGTATAAAATAAAATTATATGAACTGCAGATATAAATTAAAAAAATATACAGAAAAATTGAAAAATAACCCCAAATATGAATATAATCTCAAATTACAATATTACAAAAGAATGGTAGGAGGGTTTGATTCTTTAGACATACAATATATTAAATCTTTAGATAATTTTATTTCAACACATAATGAGTCTAACCCACCTAATACATCTAAACATATAGATGCAACTCATGGTTTAGCGCATATGCTGACTGTTTTATGTCATACAGAAAAAGCTTTGGAGGCTTATATTGAAGATAATAAAGATGACCCAACTAAGTTAATTGAACCAAAAGAACTACTTAAAGTTAAATTGGCTGCTTTATTACATGATATCGATGATTCTAAATATTTTGGGGAAACTACTGGATATCCAAATGCTAGAACAATTTTGTCTCAAACTGCGCATTTAGGTTCTATACAACTTGAACCAACAGATATTGATGATATTATAGAAATTATTGAATGGATATCTTCTTCTAAAAATGGCGATCGTATACCTGATAAAGTTTTAGCTACTGGAAAAGAATATTTACTTTATCCTAGATATGCAGATAGATTGGAAGCTATTGGTATTATTGGATTAGACAGAACACTAAAATATACTTTAAAATTAAAAAATAAAGGTGACCCAGGAGGTATTCTTTTTGATGAACAAACTGAAAGAGCTACTGATGAATCTGAACTTTTTGAAAGAGTAGCGACTGAAGAAAGGTATAGATCCTATAGTTCAGCAAGTAGGAGTATGATTGACCACTTTTATGATAAGTTACTAAGATTAGGTAAATTTCCTATTTATAATAAGTATTTCGCTCAAGAATGTGCTAATAGACAACAACCTCTAATTGATATCGCATTAGAGTTTGGAAGAAATAAAGATATTACTGAGGAAGAATTAAAAGAATTAATGGTAAACTATATTCAAAGACAAAATCATATTACTACAAGATGTTTATGTGAAACTGAAGTTGATGAATATATTAGAACTAATGAATTTGCTTCTTTATAAATTTTATTCTATATTTCCAATTATACTTGTGTAAAGTTTATGATTTAGATTAATTAATTTGTTTATTAAAAAAATATTATTATTAATAATGTTATTTTTTTCATTCATATTTAAATTATTTATGTAACTTTCATCTAATAAAATATTATTTAACTGTTGAATAAAATTACCTTCTAACATATTATTTATTTGCTCTTGTTCCATATTCAAATTATTATTAGTTGTATTCATTGTAATATATATACCTAATATATTAACAAGTTTTTAACTGATTGTATTTTTTTAAGCTTGTAAGTCCTTCAAACTTGTACTCCTTCAAACTTTGTGATAATCCAATCATCTGGATTATCAATACAATAACTATAAGCTTTATAAAAATGTGTACCTGGTTTATAAACAATATGAATTGGTAAAGCAATCATATTTTTCTCATCTTTTTGTATACAATAATTAATATTGTGTTTTTGAAAATACTCAGTAGCTTCTATTTGTGTTTTACCAATTGGATAAATTGGATTAAAAGTTTCTCCAATTTTTATTTATTACTTATAATAAAATTAAACATTTTTCACAATTTTGATAATATTTAATTTATAAAAATCAATATTCAGAATTTAATATTTTTGATATTAAAAATAAATATTTATATAAAAATTTATTATGTTTAATAAAATAATGAATTGTGAAGAATTTGTTCAAAATAAAAAAACTTTTTGTGATGAAAAAAAACTTTATTATCTTGATGGTCTAGGAGAAGGTGTATATGAATATACTATTGAAGAATTAGGCTCATACGAAGATAATGTTTTTATGAGATTAGTTCTTTATAAATATGAAGAATTTGACTCTAACAATTTAATTGATTATTTTGATATACAGTATGTTTATAATCCTGCGCTTAAAACTATAGAATTTAATACTAATTATGTTTTCGAAAATATTTATGGAGATTCTGAAAAAGATATTACTTATCGAATTATTTATTGTGAAAATTCTGAAAATAATATCCATGAAGAAATTTTCTCATCTGAACATTTTAAATTACCTTATGTCTATTCTAATCAATCTAGATTACTTATGTGTATACCAAAGGTTTTCGAACAAATATATTTTGGTAAACTTAATTTTACAATTAGAAAAAAAAAGGTATATATTTACTAATTTACCAAAAATATTGTTTTATTTCTTTACTTTATAAAAATTGATAAAATATAAATAAATATATTTTATTAAATAAATAAATACTCATGACTAGATTAGCAATTATTGACGAAAATAAATGCAAACCTAATAAATGCTCTAAAGAATGTATTAAATCATGTCCACCACAGAAATCTGGTAAACAAGTCATTGAAATTGAAGATTTAGGTAAAAATCTTATAATTGACTCACAGGCTAATAAATCTGATATGATTAGACAAAAAACACAGGCTGATAATAAACTTACTGATAAAAAACAAATTGCTAAAATTGCTGAAAGTCTCTGTATTGGTTGTAATATGTGTGTAAGAGCTTGTCCTTTTGATGCAATTAAAATTATTAATTTACCTGAGGAGAATCCTGCAGATATTATTCATAGATATAGTGCTAACGGTTTTAGATTATATAAACTACCCATTATGAAAAAAAATCAAATTATGGGAATTATTGGTGAAAATGGTGTCGGTAAAACAACTCTTATTGATATACTTTCTAATAAAATTAGACCTAATTTTGAACAATTTAATAAAACTTTTTCTGATAAAGATATTATCACTAAATTTAGAGGGTCTGTTCTTCAAGATTATCTTAAGGATTTGTATCGAGGTGCTTTAAAATTTTCTATTAAAGAACAAAAACTTAAAAGTTCAATTAAAAATTTTAATATTACTGTTAATCAATATATTAGTTCTTTGGGTTTAGAAGTTAATTTATCTTCACCTACTTTTGTCTCTTTGGAAATTAATAAAATTTATAATAATAATCTCAATACTTTGTCTGGTGGCGAACTACAAAGATTATTATGTTGGATAACTGTTTCTAGAGATGCTGATGTTTATATTTTTGATGAACCTTCTAATTTTCTTGATGTTAAACAAAGATTAGAAGTATCCAAACTTATTAGATCTTTAATTAATACTAATAAATATGTACTGGTGATAGAACACGATTTATCAATGTTGGATTATATTGCTGATGAAATATATATTGTTTTTGGTAAACCTAGTGCTTATGGTATTGTTTCTAAACCTCTAACACCTCTTGAAGGAATTAATATGTATTTGAGTGGATTTATTACATCCCAAAATATTAGATTTAGAGATGAAGAATTTAATCTTAAACCTGCTGTTGAAATTTCTGGGATTACTCAAATTACTCAAATTACTGAAATAACCAATATGGTTTTAACCACAAATCCCTTGACAGGTTTAAATTCTAGTGTAAATTCAAAGGAATTGGAAAATGATAAAGACAAGATTGAATTGACAGTTAACTCGATTAATTATAATAAATCACAAATTACTTTTCCTAATTTTATATTGGATATACCAAATGGTTCTATTAATTTAGATTCATTAAATGTTGTTTTAGGAGAAAATGGTACAGGTAAAACTACTTTTATTACTTGGTTAGCTAAAACTCTCGGAATTAATGTTAGTATTAAGGAACAAAATACAAATATTATTAAATACGCTAATCCTGATAAAACTTATCCTACAGTTCAAGAATTATTTTACCATAGAATTAGAACTAGTATTATTAATCCTATTTTCCAATCTGATGTCGTTAAACCATTAAATATCGATAGTTTGGTTTCTAGAAGATTAGATGAACTCTCTGGAGGTGAATTACAAAGGGTTATGATTGTATTATGTTTAGGAACTCCTGCTGATATTTATTTGCTTGACGAACCATCTGCTAATCTTGATATTGAAAAAAGATTAAAGGTAACTAAAATAATTAAAAGATTTATTTTAAATAATAAAAAATGTGCTTTTGTTATTGAACATGATATTATGATGAGTGTTGCTTTTGCTCAAGAATTTAATAGTAAAATTCTTTTAGTTAAACAAGATGAAATTTTAGATGGAACCAAAAAATGTAGTGTCTCTGAACCATTAGATTTTAATTCTGGAATTAATAATTTTTTAAAAATTATGGGTATCACTATGAGAATTTCTGGACATAATCGTCCTAGAATTAATAAATTAGGTTCACAGTTAGATCAAGAACAAAAAACCTCTGGAAAATATTATGGTAATTAAGGTATTCAATTAAGTAATTGTTTAAGAAGTTCGTCGACAAACTTTGTGTCCTCTGGATTTAACCCATCTACAGCAAAATGACCCCAATCACCTGGAACTATATGTAATTCTGCTCCTGGTATTTTTGAAGTCTCCCAAGCACTTACATCTGGGGTAAAATAAAGGTCTTTTTCTGCTGGTATTACATAGGTTTTTGCCTTAATTGAACCCAATGCTTTTACTAAATCACCTTTATATATTTGATTAGCTGATATATCAGCATTCTGCCATGTATCCAACATACAAAGAAGATTGTTAGGATCTCGTTCCAAGAAAAATTTTTCCCAAAAGTTACTAAAAAAATCACTCAAATCACTAAAACCCATTTGTTTATATAGTTGCGAATTATAAAATTGTTGGGAAAACCCCCATCCTGCATAAACTCTTGCAACAGCTTTTAATCCTATCTCGACTTGGGATTTATAATACCCTGAGTTAAAATTAGAATCGGATAATAATGCATTTTTTACTCCTTCCAAAAATACAAAATTATGTTCGGAAGTTTTGGCTGACCCACACATTGGAGCAATTGTTTCTATCATATCAGGATATAAAGATGCCCATTGAAATGTTTGTTGTCCACCCATTGACCATCCTACTACCATCTTTATTTTATTTATACCAAATTTTTCAATAATCAATCTATGTTGATTTGATACATTATCATATAAAGTTATTTTGGGAAAATTTGGTCCTGAAAATGGTTCTGGAGTATTAGAGGGAGATGATGATTCACCATTTCCAAAAGCACATACTACTATTATAAAATATTTAGATAGGTCTAAAGCCATTCCTTCTCCTATTAACCATTCGTTATTTTTAATAAATCCAGTAAACCATGTTGGATATATTATTACATTTGATTTTGACTCATTTAATTTACCATAAGTTTTATAAGCAATATAGGCTTTTGGTAAAATTACTCCTGATTGAAGAATAATATCACCCAACTCGTAAGTTTCATAGTCAACCTGTCCTGACATTTTATTATATTCATAATCATATATTTATATTTTTAACCCAAATAAATTTAAAACTTTATTGTTATATAAAAGTAGACTAGCATATGAATTTAATAGATAATTCTGAATATTATCTCGATTATCTCGATGAATCTATAGAATTAAAAGAACTTAATAAGCAAATTAAAAAAGATAGAGACACTATAACTCAAGGATTTGTTCCTATAAATCTAGATGAAAATCATTTTGTTATTTGTTTGCGTAATAAACTAACTCATGAAATACATTCTTTTATTCATTTTTGTATTAGAGAAAACTTTCTTGATATACCAAAATATATTTTTGTAATTTATTCTTACACTTTTATTAAACAAAGAAATAAAGGTTTAAACAAAATGTTAAGATTAGTTTTAGAAGATTCATGTAAACTTAATAATATTAATGCAATTGTTTCTTTACCATTTAAAGAATCTAATTCAAGAAGTATAATGGATAAATTAGGTTATACAAATGAGAAAGATGATTTGTATATCAAATATATAGTTTAAAAAATTGATTTTTAATGTATCTGGAACACCCTTTTAAAAAAATAGTTTAAGAGTAAAAAAGTAGCATTCCCTTCCTTCGTTTTTCAAACATGGAGACTTCAGCGCATTTTGGCTACCTTGAAAGCATTAATTGGAAGATAGACTGGATAAACGAGACGCACAAGGAAATGCGTGACCGTGCAATTAACGATTTAGAAGCACATTATGCGCGGTACACGCCCCTTCTTCAGCCAGGTGAGGAGATTAGTCTGGCTGGAAAGTCTGGATACAATGTGCAGCGGTTTGTCGAAACGCGCACTGTTCTCGACCAGAAAACCACAGCTAGGCTCAAGCCAAATGCATATTGGTCATCTCACGGTTTTGAGGAAAAGCCAGGCATCACTGGGTGGCTCGATTGGGTCATTTCGGAACAGCCTGACTGGGTACTCCCATGGAAAAAGGACGTTTATGCGGTCAAATACATTTCGGATGAAAGCCGCATCCTAAAGCTCGAGACACGCATGGAGCTTGAGGAATTCACCGAGAGGTATGGTATCGCCTATCACGGTCTCATGAATATTGACTGGAAGAGGGTCAAACAGGATGGTTACTACGGTGTCAACCTTACTTCTTACACCAGTTATCTAGGACTCGAGTCGGATTTTTTCTTCTGGCACCACGGTTGGGATTGTTCCTGTCACGCGGTCTGGGACTATCGGGCGATTGAGTCTGTGCGCAAGCTCGAACTTGACTGAATTTTTGTACCTGGTGTTTTTGTATATAGTTTTTAATTTTGTTATCCACATAATAAAATTGATTTAATATTTTTTTAATTATAGTATTTATATTAAAAATAAAAGAATATGGGCTGTGATTATTATGTAAAAAAATTTTTAGAGATTACTCATACTAAAGGTAAATGTTATTTTCAATTAAATTTTGTTAGATGTTATTTTTCAGATTTTGCAAAAGATTGTACTGATACTGATGATGATTTTTCAGAAGAAGAAGATAATAGAAAAAATGAGCTTAATTTAATTAGAAAATCATATGTCAATTTGATGTTAAAACCAAGAAAACCAAGGGTATTGTATTCAGATGGTAAATGGTCTAGTTCTGTGTACGAAACTAAATACAAAACTTATGTGGATACCTTTATTGAAGGAAATGAATCTCCTTATAATAGTAAGATTTTGGACTTTGATTCTGATTATGATTCAAATAAAAACAACCTGGACACAAAGCCTGAAAATTTTGGTCAAATTATTAGTATTATTAAAAAAGAGACTAGAGAAGAAAATTAATATAAAAATTGATATTATTATCTATAGATTAAATAGTAAATACCTTGATAAATGGAAGTGTCTGATATGGATTATACAAATGATATGAATGATATTCCTGAGATATCCCAGGATTTTATTAAAAGACTAGAAAAGGTAGCAAGCATTACAAACCAATTAATTACTTATCAAAATATCAAAAAATTTATGGAAAAAAACGAGATATTGGTTCAATCAGATGAGCCAGAAGCATATCCTAATTGTATAACTGTTTCAAGACCACTAAGATACAATCAAACAGTAAATTGCGGCTGGAGTTTTTCTGATTGTTATTATGAGGGTGTTGTACTATTAGATTTAGAAAAAATGGGTCAAATTAATTTTTACGAGGTTCATCTTGATTACAGATATACCTTTGTTCTTGATACAGTACAAGATATAGAAGAATTTCACAAAAGATATGTACATGAAACTATGGATAGAGCAATAAAAATCAATTGGAAGAAGGTAATAGAAGATGGAATTGGAGCAGTAGGTAACAGTGGTATAATAAAATTCATAGATGATTTGACAATGGACCAACGTAAAAAGTACGGATGGTATCAAGTATTTTCGGTAACAGGATTTATGATAATGAATCCCCAAGCAATAAAAAGATACGGTTTAATAAAAGAGGAAGATGAAGAAACCGAGTTAGTAAATTATATTTGTATATAAATTGAATAAAGTAAATAAAGTAAATAAAATTGATAAATGGAGGTAATATAATAAATTAATATAAAAATAATAATATAAATATAAATTAATATATAGGATGTCAAAGCTATTTTCTGTAATTTTTGCTATTTTTGCAGCATTTGTAGTTATGGCTCAAGGAGCAATAAACTACAAGGATGCACAAGTTATTAACAGATTCAGTGGTTGGATGAGTAAATTCAACATTGAATCAAGAGATGAAGGTCATCTCGCTCACATCTTTGATAATTGGATTTCCAATGACAAGTATATCGAGGAAGTTAACGGTAAGAATCTTACTTACACCCTCGGACACAATGCTTTCTCTGGTATGGACTCTGAAGAATTCTCCCAATATATGGGATTTGCTGGTAATCAAGAAGTATCATTCAAAGGACTTAGAGGAGCTGTACCATCAATAGATATGAGTCAAATTTTAGATCTTTCAGCTCTTCCTTCATCAGTAGACTGGAGAGCTAAAGGAGCAGTAACACCTGCCAAGGATCAAGGAAGCTGTGGTTCATGCTGGTCATTTAGCACAACTGGTGCTCTTGAAGGTGCATATGAAATTAAAAATGGTAAACTTGTATCATTCTCAGAACAACAACTTGTAGATTGTGATTACGGACTTAGACTTAATCATGGGTGCAATGGCGGATTAATGAATTCAGCATTTCAGTGGATTTCACAAGTAAATTTAGGTTTATGTTCAGAATCTGATTATCCTTATGTATCAGGAACAACCAAAACTAATGGTGATTGTAAAAAAACTTGTTCTAATGTGGTTGGTTCAAAAATTGTATCTTATACTGATGTTACACCTAACTCTGATTCTGCTATGATGACTGCTCTTGCACAACAACCAGTATCTGTAGCAATTGAAGCTGATCAACGTGCATTCCAATTATATTCTGGAGGTGTATTTTCAGATTCAACCTGTGGAACAAATTTAGACCATGGTGTCCTTCTTGTAGGTTATGGAACTGATTCTTCTTCTGGTCTTGATTATTATATATTAAAAAACTCTTGGGGAACTAGTTGGGGTACTCAAAATGGATTTATGTTGCTAGGTAGAAATCTTGATGCTACTGGTAAACCTTACAATGGTGGAAAGGGACAATGTGGTGTTCTCATGGAAGGTTCATACCCAACTCTTTAATTTTTTATAATTAATTTTTAACTTAAAATTTTTAATTTATATATTAAATATAAATTAAGTATAATGGTGAATAAATTCAATAATATTGGACTTGAAAATTATTGTCAAGAAAAAGAAATAACTCTTACTAAAGATTATTCTGATATAAAAGTTACAGGAGATACAATAATTCATGGAATTTGTCAAAATAAATGTGGTAAAGAATTTAAAAAAAATTTTAAAAGATTAGTTTATGAAAGTAGTCCAATTTGTATAGATTGTCTTAAAAATAAAACATCTCTTGATTTAAATTATCTTAATAAATTTGTGAAAGAAAATAATGTTAGACTAATTGGGGATTATGAAAAAATAACAAGAGATACTAAAATTAAAGGACATTGTAATACATTAGATTGTAAAAATATTTTTGAAAAAAACTTTAGATATATTATAGAAGATGGAGGAGCATATTGTAAAGAATGTGTAAAAATTAATAAAACTAAAAAATTTGAAGACACAAATTTTGAGAAATATGGTGCTAACCATTATTTAAAAACAGAAGAGGGCAAAAACAAAGTTAAGGATACAGTCATGAAAAAATACGGAGTAGAATATACCTCACAACTACCGGAGATTAGGAAAAAAGTAAAAAACACAGTTTTTAAAAAATATGGATTTAATAGTAGTTTACAAGTACCTGAGATTAAAGAAAAAATTAAAAACACATATATAGTTAAATATGGTGTAGAACATCC
>JACCDW010912328.1_pt1 | contig 16677 bp, 18 predicted proteins | sample 7449781 | NCBI WGS metagenome assembly JACCDW01 (sample SAMN15323449, study PRJNA562643) | freshwater metagenome | isolation source: river surface water | place: USA:Blue River Watershed | collected 2017-08-18
CCCTACGACAAGATGGCTTGGCCGATCTACGAAGTGATCAATCATTACAAGCTGCCCGCGATCTTTCACACCGGGCACAGCGGCATTGGCTCGGGCATGCGCTGCGGCGGTGGCTTGCGCTTGGCCTACAGCAACCCCATGCACCTGGATGACGTGGCCATCGACTGGCCGGACATGCAAATTGTCATGGCGCACCCCAGCTTTCCGTGGCAAGACGAGGCCCTCTCCGTGGCCACGCACAAGCCCAACGTCTGGATCGACCTGTCGGGCTGGAGCCCCAAGTATTTCCCCAAGCAGTTGGTTCAGTACGCCAACACCCTGCTCAAAGACCGCATTTTGTTCGGCAGCGACTACCCGCTCATCACCCCCGAGCGCTGGATGAAAGACTTTGAAGTCGCCGGTTTCCGCCCCGAGGTGATGCCTGGCATCCTGAAAGACAACGCGGTGCGTTTGCTGGGGCTGGACAAGGCCGCCTGAGATCTCGCGGTGTGGTCTGCTTTCAGCGCTTCACCTGCCAGGGCGTGAGCTTGACGGCAGCCGCCGTGGCCAGACCGTACAGCACCATGGCCACAGCCACCAGGGTGTAGAACTGACTGGCCGAGGCTTGTTGTTGCGACAACCAGTAGCCCGCGCCTGCCACCAGCACCAGCCGGCTGGTGCCTGCCAGCACAGGTCCAATCACTTGCCCTGCGCCTTGTGAGGCGAAATACAGGGTCAGTCCCATCCCGAAGAAAGCGAAGGCAGGCCCTGCCGTGACCAGGTACTGCCGTGCATAGCCCAGCACCGTCTCGTCTTGTGTGAACAGACGTGCCCACAGATCGGGTGCGAGGGTCACCACCGCACCAATCAAGGCCAGGTTGAAGGCCGACACGCCCGCGGCCGTCCAGGCCACGCGGCGCGCGCGCGGGGCGTCTCCCGCACCCATGGCCATGCCCACCATGGGGACGGAGGCCACGCCGATGCCAAACGAGATCGGGATCAACAAAAACTCCAGCCGCTGGCCGATGCCATAGCCTGCCAGCGCCTCGGTGCCCAGTTGTGCCAGCAAGCCCGTGAAGATCAGGATGGCCAGCACCGATTGCACCGGCGATAGACAAGCGACAGCACCCACCTTGAGGATGTCGGCAAACAAGGCGCCTTGCACGGCAAAGCGCTCCCACTTCAGCGTCAGTCGCCCGCGCCCACTGTGCAGATACCACAGGAAATACGCCACGCCAGCTGCCGTGGCCACAATGTGGCCCAACGCGACGCCCACCATGCCCATGGCCGGCACCGGCCCCGCGCCCAGCGACAAAACACCGCCCAACACGATCTGCAGCACAGCGGTCACCATCAGCGTGACCGAGGGCACGCGCATGTTGCCTGTGCCCCGCAGGACCGAAGCCAGTGTGTTGATCAGCCACACCAGCACAGCGCCAGAAAACAGCACGCTGGCGTAGTGCACGGCCTCGCTCAGAACCAGGCCTTGGCCGCCCAGCAGCTGGTAAAAGCTGGGTCCGCCGATTAAAAAGAGGGCGCTGTACACGATGCCCGCACCCAGGCCGATGAGCAGTGCGTGCATGAGCAGGATTTGCGCGCGCGCGCCATCGCTGGCGCCCAATGCCCGGCTGATCGCTGCCGACACGCCGCCGCCCATGGCTCCTGCCGACATCATCTGAGTGAGCATGGCAAACGGGAACACCAGCGCCATGGCCGCCAGCGGGGCCGTGCCCAGGCGGCCTACATAGTAGGTTTCGGCAATGCCCACCAGCACAGTCATGACCATGGCCAGCACATTGGGCGCGGACAGCCGCAGCAAGGTGGGCAGGATCGGGCCGTGCAGCATGCGCTGCAAATCGTGGTGGGGGGTGCTCATGGCCTCATCTTGGCAGCTGGCACTGCCTAAGCGGTGGACTTAGGCGACAGGTTCAGGGGGCAGGGTCTTCGCTGACGGGGCTTTGCAGCAGTGGGTCCATCGGCCAATTCAGCAACTCGGCCAATCGGCACACCACCCAGCGCGCCTCGGTTGGGGAGACCACGGCCGGCTCGGCCAGCAGACCGAGTTCGCACTGCTGCAGCACCAGCTCTTCGGTGATGCCCAGCGTGAACTGCATGTTGGCCGCTTTTTCAGTCAGCAGGTTGGCCAGGTCTTCGCACAGCTCGTAGCGCTCGGCCATCGCGCGCAGGCCGATGCTGGGTTTGACCTTGCCGGGCGGCACGTAAAGCGACGTGAAGCTCTCCGGCAGGTAAGTCTGGTTGTCTTCGCTCATGCCGTATCAGGCTTTTTTCACGAATTCAGTTTTCAGCTGCATGGGGCCAAAACCATCGATCTTGCAGTCGATATCGTGGTCACCTTCGATCAGGCGAATGTTCTTGACTTTGGTGCCGACCTTGACGACCGAGGACGAACCCTTGATCTTCAGGTCCTTGACCAGCGTGACGGTGTCGCCGTCTTGCAGCACATTGCCGTTGGCGTCTTTCCAGACCTTGGCCGCATCAGCGGCAGCGGCTTCGGCCGGGTTCCATTCATGTCCGCAGCTGGGGCAGATCAACAGGTTGCCATCTTCGTAGGTGTATTCGTCGTGGCATTTCGGGCATGGGGGCAGGGTGCTCATCGGGTTTCCTTTTCGGGCTGGAGGATACCCCATGCAGACCTGTGTTCAGCCGTGCGGCGTGGCTTTCACGAAGGCACCGCCCTGGTAGATGGCGGCCGGGTCCTTGGTGTCTATCACCGGCTGGCGGGCCTCCACGGCGCTGCGGAACACGTCGGACGAGTCTAGGGGCCGGTAGCCGATGTGTTTGGCGTGGGTGTTGTCCCACCATGTGGTTTGGTTGTCCGACATGCCGTAGATGATGCTGTGGCCGACGATGGGGGCGGTGAGGGCGGCCACCACCAAACGCTCCAGGTCGTCGTAGCTGAGGTAGGTGGCCAGCATGCGGCGGTCGCGCGGCTCGGTGAACGAGGAACCAATGCGCAGACTCACCGTTTCGATGCCCCAGCGGTCCCAGTAGAGCTGGGCCAGGTCTTCGCCAAAGGCTTTGGACAGGCCATAAAAGCCATCGGGCTTGGGCGGCATGCGGGTGTTGACCACTTCGTCCTGCCGGTAAAAACCGGTCACATGGTTGGAGCTGGCAAACACGATGCGCTTGACGCCCTTGAGTCGTGCGGCTTCGTACAGGTTGACCATGCCCACGATGTTGCTCGCCAAAATGGGCTCCCAAGGCTGCTCGGTCGAAACCCCACCCATGTGCACCACGGCGTTCACGCCGTCGAGCAAGTCCATCATCCGGTCGGTGTTTTCCAGTGCGACGGTTTGCACTTCCTCACCCGCTGCAGCAGCGCCCAAGTCGCGGCAGTCGCTTAGCCGAAGCACATCGCAATAGGCTTTGAGGCGCGGGCGCAGCTCCTGGCCCAGGTTGCCGCCAGCGCCCGTGAGCAGCAGGCGGGGGAACTTCAAGGGGGATGCAGGGGGATTGAGCATGGTGTTCTCGGCTTTCAGTCTTTGAAACGGTTGGCCAGGGCTTGTGCGCTGTCGCGCAGCACGTTCTGGTCCGCGCCCACAGCCACAAACAGGCAGCCTTGTGCCACATAGTGTTTGGCCAGTGTTTCGTCGCCCGTCAAAATGCCAACGGCCTTGCCTCGCGCTTGGATGCGGGCAATCGCCTCGTCGATGACCTTGAGCACTTCGGGGTGCTTGGGGTTGCCCAAGTGACCCAATGCCGCAGACAAGTCGCCAGGGCCGATGAAGACGCCATCCACGCCTTCCACGTTGGCGATTTCCTCAATGTTCTTCAGGCCTTCGATGGTCTCGACCTGTAGCAGTACGCAGATTTCTTCAGCGCTGCGCTGGGCATAGCCTTTGACGCGGCCATAGTTGCTGGCGCGGGGCGCACCGGCGTAACCGCGCACGCCCTGTGGTGGGTAGCGCGTGTAAGACACCGCGTTGCGTGCTTCTTCGGCGGTCTGGATGTAGGGCACCAAGAGCGTTTGCACGCCGATGTCCAGCAAGCGCTTGAAGGTCACCATGTCGTTCCACGGCGGGCGCACGATGGGCGTGGCCGTGCCCCCTTGCATGGCTTGCAGCTGGGCAAGTACACCGGGCAATTCGTTGGGCGAGTGCTCCATGTCCAGTAGCAGCCAGTCGTAGCCGCAATGGGCCAGTATCTCGATGCTGATGGGGCTGCACAGGTGCGACCACAGGCCGATTTGTTTTCTGCCACTCAGGATGGCGTGCTTGAAACGGTTGATGGGTAAGTCCAAAAGGTGCTCCTCGAACAGATGGGGGATAGGCGGCGTTTCGATCTGGCGATTGTTGGAGTTTAGGACTTATGCCATCCCAATCGAATGAATCTTCGCTAGCGTCCTTTGTTGCCAAAACAGCAGACCGTGATGCTGAAGAGATATGCTGGCTGTCGCTGGCGTCGTCTGGGCAAAGTGACCGCTTCAAATCACCGCAGCGCCTGCACCACCAGCCCCACCACCACGCACAGCCCCAGCACCTGGTAGACGCTACGCTGCTGCTTGATCAGCAGCCACGCGGCCACGCCCGTCAGCACAAAGGCCCAGAAGTCGGGCAGCATGTGCCAGCCGCCGGGCAGCCAGGTCTGGCGGGCAAAGACGCCGGCCAGTTGCACCATGACGCCGATCACCGCTGCCGTGATGGCTTGCAGCGGGCCTTGCAGTGACGGCATCTGGCGGGTCGATTCGACAAAGGGGCCGCCCGCCAAAATAAACACGAACGAGGGCAAAAAGGTAAACCAGGTCACCACACAGGCGGCGATGATCCCGCCCAGCAAGGGGTAGCCCGTGATGGCCTGGCTGTGACCGCCTAGAAAGCCCACGAAAGCCACGACCATGATCAGCGGGCCAGGCGTGGTTTCGCCAAGCGCCAAGCCGTCCATCATTTGCGTTGCCGTGACCCAGCCGTATTGCGATACCGCCGCATGCGTGACAAATGGCAGCACCGCATACGCACCGCCAAAGGTCAGCAGCGCCGCTTGCGTGAAAAAGCCGCCCATGCGCGTGAGGGTGTGGTGCCCACCCAGCAGCAAGGCCAGCGCACCCAGCGTCACTACCCAAAGGCCCACGCCAATGGCGACGGATTTGATCAGGCGGTCATGGCTGTAGAGCGTGTGTGCTGGCGCCGGGCTGTGGTCGTCCAGCCAAGCAGGGCCTTCGGTTGAGCTTGCAGGCTGGGGTGCGCCTTGTGTAGCCGATGCTGCCGGCAGGGCGGTTTTCTTTTGCATTTGCCAGCCGGTGAATGCGGCGGCGGCCACGATGAGTGGGAAGGGGATATCCCAGATCATGCCCAGCAAGGACAAACCGGCGACCCACCACAGCCAGCGTGCCTTGAGCGTGCGCATGCCGATGCGGTGCACGGCCTGGATCACCAGCGCAGTGACAGCGGGCTTGAGGCCCCATAAAATGGCCTGCCCCCAGGGGTGTTGCCCCCAAGCGCTGTAGGCCCAGGCCAGCACGATCAACACAAGCAGCGAGGGCAGCACAAACAGCGCACCGGCCGCGATGCCGCCGCGCGTGCCGTGCATGAGCCAACCCATGTAGGTCGCCAGTTGCTGGGCTTCGGGGCCGGGCAGCAGCATGCAGTAATTGACCGCGTGCAAGTAACGCTTTTCAGAAATCCAGCGGCGACGCTCCACCAGCTCTTGGTGCATCAAGGCCATTTGCCCAGCTGGGCCACCGAAGCTGACACAGCCGAGCCAGAACCAGAATTGCAGCGCTTCGCGGAACGAAACCTGGGCGGAGGGTGCATGGGCGCTGTTCATGGGGCGTTCCAATGTTCGCGAAAGGCTTGGGCAAAGGCCGATGTGCCACTCAGGCACAGACGCAGTTCCAGTTGTGTCCCCTGTTCTGGGGCGGGGTGGATGTCCAATGTTTGCTCTTCGGCCAGCCAGCGGGCTTGCGCGGGCGTGTTGCTCGGGCTGTGTGTGCTGTGCCATTGAACTTGCAGCTCACAGTCCCAGTCAGCCCCTTCGTCCAAAGGACCGGGCCCCTCGGAACTGAAGCGACTTGCCCAAGTGAGCAGCTGTGTCACTTCATGCAGCAACCCGGATGTGTGGTGGGCTGCGGGCTGGGCCAGTGCATCCCAGCAGACCACGCCTTCGGTGTCCTCGCTGCAGTCGAAATCCAGATATTGCAGATCCATGGTGTGTGTTGATTCAATCGTGTGATTGTCGCTGTGCATCAGGTCATGTCGCATTGGATACATGATTTTAGTTATTTGCTTAAATTTTGAGCAAATAACGGGCTTTTACGGGTTTTCTGTATACAGCCGGTGCACTTGCGGTGCTTTAATTGGACGAATCTCATATTCGCCTGTACATGAGCACATCACCTGCCCGCACCGTGGACGACCTGGCTGAAGAAAGCGGCTCTCAAGCCGTCAAGGCTCAGCAACGCCTGCGTGAATGGATTTTGGCTGGCGATTTGCCCTCGGGCGCCCGCATTGCCGAGCTGGCCTTGGTGGAGCGGCTGGGCATGTCGCGCACACCCATCCGCGCTGCGCTGATGCACCTCAAGCAAGAAGGTTTGCTGGAGCCGCTGGTCGGCGGTGGTTATGCGGTGCGCACATTTTCAGAGCGGGATGTGGCCGATGCGATTGAGCTGCGCGGCACGCTCGAAGGCTTGGCGGCGCGGCTGGCTGCTGAACGCGGTGTGCGGTCTGTCACGCTGCAAAAAGCGCGGACCTGTCTGGACCAGATTGATGCGGTGTTGCAAGCGGCAGCTTTGGATGACGAAGCTTTCTCGAGCTATGTGGCGCTGAATGGACAGTTCCACAAGCAGTTGTCCGAGATGGCCGACAGCGCGGTGCTGGCGCGTGAAATCGAACGTGCATCGAGTCTGCCCTTTGCCTCGGCTTCAGGCTTTGTTGGCGTCCATGTCCATGACCCTCACGCACGCGACACCTTGGTGGTCGCGCAGCACCAGCATCGACAGGTGCTTGACGCCATTGAGCGCCGCGAGGCAGGTCGTGCCGAGGCCATCATGCGAGAGCATTCGCGCATTGCACGGCAAAACATGCAGGTCGCTTTGCGTGACCCTGCCTCATCGGGTACGCCCGGTGTGCAACTGATCAGGCCGTCCTGATTCCATGATTTTTAACGAGGAGACTGAGCATGCAGAAACGACAATTCCTGAGCGCCATGGCTTGCGCCACTTTGGCTTTGACCGCATCAACGGCCATGGCCCAAGACAAATTCAAGATCGGCTTGATCCTGCCGATGACAGGGCCTTTTGCTTCGACCGGTAAGCAGATCGAAGCCGCAGCGCGCTTGTACATGGCGCAAAACGGGGACATGGTGGCGGGTAAAAAAGTGGAGCTGATCGTCAAAGACGACACCAGCGCCGCTGACGTCACCAAGCGCTTGGCGCAAGAGATGATCGTCAATGAAAAAGTCAGCGTGTTGGCGGGTTTCGGATTGACGCCTTTGGCTTTTGCCACGGCCCCGCTTGCCACCCAGTCCAAAACCCCCATGGTGGTGATGGCTGCGGCCACCTCCAGCATCACGCAAGCCTCGCCCTTCATTGTGCGCACCAGTTTCACACTGCCGCAGGCTGCCGTAGCGATTGCCGATTGGGCCCCCAACAACGGCATCAAGAAAGTCGTGACCTTGGTCTCCGACTACGGCCCCGGTATCGATGCTGAAAAGTTTTTCAAGGACCGGTTGCTGTTCAACGGCGGTCAAGTGCTCGACAGCTTGCGCGTGCCCATGCGTAACCCCGACTTCGCACCTTTCCTGCAAAAGGTACGCGACCTGAAGCCGGATGCTGTTTATGTGTTTGTGCCCTCCGGTGCAGGTGCTGCCTTGATGAAGCAATTTTCTGAGCGTGGCATGGACAAAGCCGGGATCAAGCTGATCGGCACGGGTGATATCACCGATGACGATATTTTGAACAGCATGGGCGACGTGGCCAATGGGGTGGTCACGTCACACCATTATTCGGCTTCGCACAATTCGGCACTCAACAAGAAATTTGTGGCGGCATTTGAGAAAGCCAACAATGGCCTGCGTCCCAACTTCATGGCCGTTGGCGGCTATGACGGTATGCGCGTGATTTACGAAGCTGCCAAAGCCAGCAAAGGTGTGGGCGGTCAGGCGCTGCTCGATGCGATGAAAGGGCAAGTGTTTGAAAGCCCCCGTGGCCCGATGTTCATCGACGCGCAAACCCGCGATGTGGTGCACAACATTTATATCCGCAAGGTGGAGAAAGTGGGGGGGCAACTGTTCAACCAGGAATTTGCAACCATCAAGGACGTGAAAGATCCCGGCAAGGCCAAGTAAGCCCTTTCCGTGACAGGAGCGCACCTTGTGCGCTCCTGTGAACCACAACACAAACAACACATGCTGACCATCCTCTTCGACGGCATCGCCTACGGCATGCTGCTATTCATATTGGCCGTGGGTTTGTCCGTGACCATGGGCTTGATGAATTTCATCAACCTGGCGCACGGGGCTTTTGCCATGGTGGGCGGGTACTTGACGGTGGTGCTGATGCAGCGCTGGGATGTGCCCTTTTTGGCATGTCTGCCCATCGCCTTTGCGGGGGCTGCTTTGTTGGGGGCGTTGTTGGAGCGCACGCTTTATCGCCACATGTACCGCAAGCCGCATCTGGATCAGGTGCTGTTTTCCATTGGCTTGACGTTCATGTCGGTGGCCAGTGTGGATTACTTCATGGGTTCGCAGCAGCAGATCATGCAGCTGCCCGATTGGCTGCGGGGGCGCACCGAGTTGTGGGATGGGGCGTTGGGCATGGGGCACTACCGCCTGTTCATCATCGCGGTGTGTGCGGCGCTCACGGTGGGCCTGCAGTTTGTGCTGGCCAAGACGCGCTTTGGCAGCCGCTTGCGTGCCAGTGTGGACGATGCGCGAGTGGCTTCGGGTCTGGGCATTCGCGTTAATTTGATTTTTGCCGCCACCTTTGCCGTGGGCTCGGGCCTGGCCGGTTTGGGGGGAGCGCTGGGGGCGGAGGTGCTGGGGCTGGATCCGACCTTTCCGCTCAAGTTCATGGTGTATTTTTTGATCGTGGTGGCCGTGGGGGGCACCTCGTCGATCACTGGTCCGCTCTGGGCGGCGTTGCTCTTGGGCATTGCTGACGTGGCGGGCAAGTACTACATGCCCAAACTCGGTTCTTTCATTGTGTATTCGCTGATGATCGCGATTTTGATCTGGCGGCCACAAGGGCTGTTTGTGCGCAAGGGAGGCCGCTGACATGAACCAGAACGCACAACAACAACTGCTGTCCACCACCCGCATGCGCGGCTGGGAGCCCTTGGTTTGGCTGCTGGCCTTTGCTTTGCCCCTGCTGGTGCCGGGCCATGCGCTGATCGTCAACGAGGTGGCCATCGTCGCCTTGTTCGCAGTCTCGCTCGATTTGGTGCTGGGCTACACCGGTATCGTGTCGCTGGGCCATGCGGCGTTTTTGGGCTTGGGTGCCTACGCCTCAGCCTTGTTTGCCAAGCACGTGATGCCCGACCCGCTGGTGGGCCTGTTGTTTGGCATGGCCTGCGCCACACTGCTGGGCGCGTTGTGTTCGCTCACCATCTTGCGCGGCACCGACCTGACGCGGCTCATGGTCACGCTGGGCATGGCACTCATCTTGATGGAACTGGCTAACAAACTCGACTGGCTGACGGGCGGCTCGGACGGTTTGCAGGGCGTGATGATGGGGCCGCTGCTGGGACAGTTCGAGTTTGACCTGTACGGTCAGACTGCAGCTTGGTATTCATTGACCGTGCTGTTGGTCTTGTTTGCATTGGCGCGGCGCTGGGTGCATTCGCCTTGGGGCGCCACGCTCATGGCGGTGCGCGACAACCCGCTGCGGGCCATGGCCATTGGCATTCCGGTGCACAACCGTCTGGCCGTGGTCTACACCGTGGCGGCCGCTTTGGCCGGAGCTGCGGGGGCCTTGATGGCGCAGACCACGGGCTTTGCATCACTCGACGTGTTCGCATTGGAGCGCTCGGCCGATGTGATGCTGATGCTGGTCATTGGCGGTGTGGGTTGGCTGTATGGCGGGGTGGTCGGCGCGGTGGTGTTCAAACTCATGCACGACCTGATCTCGGGCATCACGCCGCAGTACTGGACGTTTTGGATTGGCCTGTTTTTGGTGGTCTTGGTTATGGTGGGGCGGGAGCGTTTGATTCGGCCTTGGCTCTGGTTTGGTCGCTCGGCCGACCCCAAAGGCGGTGCGCAATGAACACCGCTGCCATGAATGCACCCGTTGTGCTGAAGGCCCAAGGCCTGGTCAAACAATTTGGCGGCATCACCGCCACCGACCACGTCAACCTGGAATTGCGCTTGGGCGCACGCCACGCCTTGATCGGCCCCAACGGCGCGGGCAAGACCACACTCATCAATTTGTTCACTGGGGTGCTACCGCCCACCTCGGGCCGCATCGAGTTGCTGGGCCAAGACATCAGCCAACTCGCGCCCCACCTGCGTGTGCGCCGTGGTTTGGTGCGCACCTTTCAGATCAACCAGCTGTTTGCCAGCATGACGCCTTTGCAAACCCTGGCCATGGTGGTGTCGCAGCAGCAGGGTCTGGGTGGGCGTTGGTGGTCGGTGTTGGGTCAAGACAAGGTGGTGGTCGAGCGCTGCGAAGCCTTGCTCGAACTCTTTCGCCTGACCGAAGTCATGCACCAGCGCACCGAGCACCTGGCTTATGGCAAGCGCCGTTTGCTGGAGATGGCGATTGCGCTGGCCTGCGAGCCCAAGGTGCTGCTGCTCGACGAACCGGTGGCCGGTGTGCCTGCGGGCGAGCGCGAAGAGTTGTTGTTGACCGTGGCCGCTTTGCCGGCCGAAGTGTCTGTTTTGCTGATCGAGCACGACATGGATTTGGTGTTTGAATTTGCCGACCGCATCACGGTGCTGGTCAATGGCGCGGTGCTGACCGAAGGCTCACCCGAAGCGATTGCGGCCGATCCGCAGGTCAAGGCGGTGTACCTGGGGCATGGCGAGGAGGTAGCCCATGGCTGAATTGTTGAAGGTCGATCAGCTGAGCGCCGGTTACGGCGAAGCCATGGTGCTGAACGACATCAGCTTCTCGCTGGGCGAGGGCGAAACCTTGGCGCTGTTGGGCCGCAACGGCACCGGTAAAACCACACTCATCAACACACTGGTCGGGGCCACCCAGCAGCACGGTGGACAGATCTTTTTGGATGGCCAGCCGCTGCACACCTTGCCCTCGCACGAGCGGGCTGCCGCAGGCATTGGCTGGGTGCCACAAGAGCGCAATATTTTCAAATCGCTCACGGTGCACGAGAACCTGACGGCTGTGGCTCGCCCCGGCCGTGCCAGTCGCGCCTGGACGCCTGAGCGGGTGTATGAGATGTTTCCGCGTTTGGCCGAACGCAAGACCAATCTGGGCACGCAGCTGTCGGGCGGTGAGCAGCAGATGCTGGCCGTGGGCCGGGCCTTGGTGCTCAACCCGCGCTTGCTCTTGCTGGACGAACCCCTGGAGGGCTTGGCCCCCATCATCGTGGAAGAGTTGCTGCGTGCCATTGCCCGCATCACTCGCGAAGAGGGCCTATCGGCCATCATCGTCGAGCAGCACCCACAAGCGATTTTGAAGATCAGCCACCGTGCCGTGGTGCTGGACCACGGCCATGTGGTGCACGCCAGCGACGCGGCCACTTTGCAACAAGACCCCGACTTGCTGGACCGCCTGCTGGGCGTGGCCCGCATTTGATGCGAAACAAAGAGAGGAAAAAATGTTCATCAAAAACACTTGGTACGTGGCCTGTTCTTTGGCCGATCTGAACGCTCTGGGCGACAAGCCGCTGGGCCGCACCATTTGCAACGAGAAGATGGCCTTCTTCAAAGGCCCGGACGGCCAAGTCGCGGCGGTCGAAGATTTTTGCCCGCACCGTGGCGCGCCTTTGTCCTTGGGCAAGGTCTGCAAAGGCCATTTGCAGTGTGGCTACCACGGCCTGGAGATGGGGGTGGATGGCAAAACCGTGCAGATGCCCGGCCAGCGCGTACGCGGCTTTCCGGCGATCAAAAGTTATGCCGTGGTCGAGCGTTATGGTTTTGTGTGGGTTTGGCCCGGTGACCAAACCAAGGCCGACGTGGCCAAGATGCCGGTGTTTGAGTTTTTTGACAACCCGGCCTGGGCCTATGGCGGCGGGCTGTACCACGTCAAGGCCGATTACCGCTTGATGATCGACAACCTGATGGACCTGACGCACGAGACCTATGTGCACGCCAACAGCATCGGCCAGCCCGAGATTGACGAGACGCCTTGCGAGACCAAGGTCGATGGCGACCAAGTCATTTTGCAGCGCCACATGCAAGGCATTCAGGCCCCGCCGTTCTGGCAAATGGCCATGAGCGCCAACGGCCTGGATCCGCAGGCCAAGGTGGACCGCTGGCAGATCTGCCGCTTCACGCCGCCCAGTCACATCATGATCGACGTGGGTGTGGCGCTGACGGGCCAAGGCGGTTTTGATGCTGCGCCCGAGCACAAGGCCTACAGCGTGGTGGTGGACTTCATCACGCCCGAGACCGAAACATCGCACTGGTACCACTGGGGCATGGCGCGGCAGTTCAAGCCCGAAGATGCGGCGCTCACCGACAAGATCCGTGCAGGGCAGGGCGGTATCTTCAACGAAGACATGGAAATGCTGCAACTGCAACAAGCCAATATCAGCCAGTGGCCGGAGCGCAAATTGCTGATGCTCAACATCGATGCAGGTGGGGTGCAGGCGCGCCGCATCATTGACCGGATCCTGGCTGAAGAAAACACACCGGAAGTCACCGCATGAGCACGACCGACCTGACCCAAACCCCCCTCTCGGCAGATGGCAGCTTTGAAGTGCAGCTGCAACAAAGCGGCCAGACGCTGAAAGTCAGCAAAGACGATTCCATCCTCAAGGTCTTGCAAGCGGCTGGCCTCGATGTGCCTTTTTCTTGTGCCGAAGGCATTTGTGGCACCTGCCTGACCAAGGTGGTGGCGGGTACGCCCGACCATTGGGACATGTACCTCACACCGGAAGAACAGGCCCAAGGCGACTGCATCATGGTCTGCTGCTCACGCAGCCAGACGGCCCGATTGGTGCTGGACATTTGAGTGACCAGTGTTTGCCGTGTATGGCCTTAGCTTGCTGCAGGTGCGCTGTGCAAGCTTGAATCACAATAGGGCGCTTGTCCACTGCGCCTCGATCTTGTCATGATGATGTCCCGTCGCTCCCTGTTTTTCATTTTGAGCATGGCACTTTGCGGGGTGTGCCGTTTGGCCTGCGCCCAAAGTGATTTCCCCGCCAAACCGATTCGCATCGTTGTGCCCTTTGGGGCTGGCGGTGTGGCCGACCTCACGGCACGCACGGTGGCTCAAAAAATGGGCGAAGGTTTGGGGCAAGCCGTTGTGATTGAAAACAAGCCCGGCGCAGGCGGTGTTGTTGCTGCCGAGACGGTGGTCAAAGCCGAGCCCGATGGCTACACCTTGTTCCTCATGTCCAATGGCACGGCCGTCAGTGCAGGTTTGTTCAAGAAATTGCCATTCGACCCGCGTCGGGACCTGGCCCCTGTTTCTTTGCTGGGGCAATTCGATCTGGCGGTCTTGGTTCCCGAATCGTCGCCCTTCAAAAGTTTGACCGATTTATTGGCTTCGGGGCGAGCCCACCCCGGCCAGTTGAACCTGGGCACCATCAACATCGGCAGCACACAGCACTTGGCCGCTGAACTGTTTCGCTCGCAAGCCAACCTGATTGCGCAAGTGGTGCCCTTCAACGGCACGCCTGCTGTCATCAACGCCTTGCGCGGCGGTCAGATCGATGCGGCGATTGAAATCCTGGGCCCGATGAAACCCCAGATCCAGGCCAAGGCCGTGCGCGCACTGGCGGTGATGGGCGATACCCGACCCGCCGATTTGCCCGGTCTGGCCCTGGTCAGCAGCCAGGCCGGCCTGAGCAGCTTCAAGGTGGCCTCCTGGAACGCCTTGGCTGCACCCGCTCGAACACCCGCAGCGGTCATTGCCCGGCTGAATCTGGAAGCTCAAAAAGCCCTGAACCACCCCGACGTGAAAAAGCGTCTGGCCGATATGAACGTGGTGCCCCAACACAGCAGCCCTGAACAATTGGGGCGCTTGCTGGACAGCGAGATCGTGCGTTGGAGCGATGTGATTCAAAAAGCCGGTATTCCCAAACAATGATGTGCCTGACATGAATTCGGCTGTGGACATTTTGGGCATCACTGGCCCCATTTATCTCGTCATCGCATTGGGATACATTGCCACACGCTACGGCCTTTTTGCCAAGACCGACATGCAGGTGTTTGGAAAATTCACCCTCAATCTGGCCTTGCCCGCCTTGCTGTTCAATGCGCTGTCGCAGCGCAGCATTGGCGAAATCCTCAATGGACACTACCTGATGGCGTATGCCTTGGGCTCGATGGGTGTGATCTTGGGTGGATTGTTTTGGGCTCGCAAAGTCAAAGGGCACAGCTTGAGCTACAGCAGCATGATGGCTATGGGCATGTCATGCCCCAACAGTGGTTTTGTGGGTTACCCCATCATGTTGTTGACCTTGGGCCCTGTCGCTGGTGTGGCGCTGGCGCTCAATATGGTGGTCGAAAATTTGTTGCTGATTCCCTTTTTGCTGGCAGTGGCTGATGCGCAGGGGGGGCAGTCCGGTCAATGGCGGCGTGCGCTGTGGCAAACGCTCAAGAATTTGCTCAAAAACCCCATGATTTGGGGCATCGCAGGCGGTTTCCTGTTCTCGTTGTTCGATGTGACGTTGTCTGCGCCGCTGGCGCGCACCGTGAATTTGTTCGCGCAGGCCAGCGCCGTGTTGGCACTGTTCGTGATTGGCGGTTCTTTGGTCGGTCTCAGGGCTGAAGGGCTGAGGGGCGCGGTCTTGCAAATCACATTGGGCAAGTTGTTCTTGCACCCTTTGTCGATGTTTCTGGTGCTCAGCTTTGTGGTTCCTGTGGCCGATCCAGCCTTGCACTTTGCGGCCTTGCTGTCGGGTGCCTTGCCCATGCTGGGGATCTTCACCATCCTGAACCAACGCCACGGTCATGGGGCGATCAGCGCGGCAGCCTTGTTGGTCACCACGGTGGTCTCATTTTTCACCCTGAGCGGCCTGTTGTGGGTTGTGCAGCATCACCCTTTGTGATCCGTCTTGTCGATCCGAAGCGTGCCGACTGATTGGTTTGTGGGCGCTGACGTTTGGGATTTATGAGCTCAGCCATTCTCCTGCGATCTGGGTGATCAGCTCGAGCGTGGCTTGTTGGGTGAGCGTGGTAGGGCGCAAGGAACTGACCGCCGTGGTCAGCTGAATCGTCAGAACAGGTGAGGACACGTGCCGAACCGAAAATGCCGATGGCCGTACCGAGCGCATGACGGCGTTGGAGGGCAAGATGGCAAACCCCGCGCCGTCGGCCACCAAGTCAAGAATGGCGCTCACGCCATCGATCTCCAGGGCAATCTGTGGCCTGCAACCAATGGCCGCCATTTCGGATTCGACATGCATGCGGATCGCGTTGGGACGTGTGGGAATCACCAGCGGCAAGTTGGCCACCTCTTGAAGTGTGATTGGCGGTGGCGGCGGATCTTCTTGCAGGCCCGGCGGACGTGGTTGCACCAACAGCAATTCTTCTCTGACCAACGGTGTGTGTTCAATGCCAGCGAGTTGATTGGGGTTATAGAGCACAGCAATGTCCAGGCGGCCGCTTTGCAGGTTTTCCTGCATGGCCGTGGACAAGCCTTCACTGATGGACAGTTGGGCTTCGGGCATGAGCTGCCTGAAAGCCCGTGTGAGTGGCACCGTCAGTACCCGCGCTACGCTGGGCGGCAGACCCAAGGCCACACGCCCGGACAGTCCGCTGCGAACGCGACCCAGCTCTTCGCGGGCACGTTCGACCTGGTGCAGGATGCCCCGTCCATGCTCCAGCAGCAGTTGTCCGGCCTGGGTGGGGGTGGCGCCACGGCCGTTGCGTACCAACAGGTTTTGCCGAAGCTCCACTTCGAGCAAGCGCACTTGGCGGCTGAGTGCCGGTTGGGCGATGTTCAGAGCCAGAGCTGCGCGGGTGAAACTGCCCAGTTCGGCCACGCGGACAAAGTATTCGAGCTGTTTAAGGTCCATGGTGCACTTTCTGTGGGTGTTATTTTGTCATATCCATGCCTGAGTTATGCGCATTTGTTCTAGCTGGTAGATGGTCGCAAGGCTGGGTGCACACCAGGCCAGCCTGCACAATCTCATGCAGTCATTCGTCCACTTGCAGGAAGCCCCATGAGCCAAACCCAGCCCTTGATCATCGACGTGCACGGTCACTACACCACCGCCCCCAAGGCGTTGGAAGACTGGCGCAACAAGCAAATTGCGGGCATCAAAGACCCTGCGTCCATGCCCAAAGTCTCCGATCTGAAAATCAGCGACGACGAGCTGCGCGAGAGCATTGAGACCAACCAGCTGGCCAAGATGAAAGAGCGCGGCTCGGACATCACCATCTTCAGCCCCCGCGCCAGCTTCATGGCCCACCACATTGGCGACTTCAACGTCTCGTCCACCTGGGCGGCGATCTGCAACGAGCTGTGCTACCGCGTGGCGCAACTCTTCCCCGACCACTTTGTGCCTGCGGCCATGCTGCCCCAGTCGCCCGGTGTGGACCCGGCCACTTGCATCCCTGAGCTGGTCAAGTGTGTGGAGCACTACGGCAACGTCGGCATCAACCTGAACCCCG
>JACCDW010490041.1_pt1 | contig 16674 bp, 18 predicted proteins | sample 7449781 | NCBI WGS metagenome assembly JACCDW01 (sample SAMN15323449, study PRJNA562643) | freshwater metagenome | isolation source: river surface water | place: USA:Blue River Watershed | collected 2017-08-18
AGTAGCCTTCGCAGGTTCAGGCTTCGCAGGAGCAGGTTTTGCAGGTTCAGGCTTCGCAGGAGCAGGTTTTGCAGGTTCAGGCTTCGCAGGAGCAGGTTTTGCAGGTTCAGGCTTCGCGGGTGCAGGTTTTGCAGGTTCAGGCTTCGCAGGAGCAGGTTTTGCAGGTTCAGGCTTCGCGGGTGCAGGCTTCGCGGGTTCAGGCTTCGCGGGTTCAGGTTTTGCAGGTGCAGGTTTCGCGGGTTCAGGTTTTGCAGGTGCAGGTTTCGCAGGTTCAGGTTTTGCAGGTGCAGGTTTCGCAGGTTCAGGCTTCGCGGGTGCAGGTTTTGCGGGTTCAGGCTTTGCGGGTTCAGGCTTCGCGGGTGCAGGTTTCGCAGGTTCAGGCTTTGCGGGTGCAGGCTTCGCTGGAGCAGGCTTCGCTGGAGCAGGCTTTGCGGGAGCAGGTTTTGGGGGAGCAGGTTTTGGGGGAGCAGGCTTAGGTTTTGGGGGAGCAGGTTTTGCTTTGAATTTAATACCTTTTCCACCTATTAACCTTTTTCGAGTCTGAGAACTCATTCTCTCTAATAAATGAAAATAAAATCAGGAAAGTTACTTTGCTGTTCATCAAGTTTTTCCTTTAGAATAACTTCAACAGGCACTCCTTTTTGATTGGCTTCATCATTCACAGCAACCCTGTCAAGTAAAAGCCTTTTAAATAAATGATCGCCCGATTTTATCTGAACTGCAATAAAATCAACCGCATAATTTGTTCCATTAACTTGTCGATCAATTGAACCAAAAGAATCTTTCGTAAAATGCATGGGATCAACATCTATAATTTCAGGCGGCCAAGCATAAGTTCCAATCGCAGGGATTGAAGAAAGTTGATCGGGTTCAAGAATAGGTGCTTCCTCCTCTTCTTCAACATAGGTGGGAAGTGTTAACTTGAGAATTGGAGTTTCATCAAACTTCAACGCAGCATTTGTATAAAAATAATCAAGTACTTTATCTAAGAACTGTCGTACACTATCACATTCGGCCTTTGTTAATAATTGAATATCTCTGAAGCACTCGGAGACTACTACTTTTTTTAAGAAATGGGCTACCTCCAATTTCCAGTTGTCACCAAATACAAAATGAAGTAATGTAGGAGAAAGTTGTAGACTGTTTAAAAAATCTGCTTCTTCTTTTGAATATATCATCTTTATCCAATTATCAAACACTTCAGGAGTATCAGGACGAAGTTTTCGTACAACAGCATCCACCTCAACACGTTTTAGTTCCTTTTCTGATTTTTTTACAAAATTGGGATCATTTTCCTTAGGAGCAAAGTCTCCTGGAGGAGGGGCCAGTTTGCTTAATTTACCAGTCTCATCCATACATAAAATGGGGGGCTCGCGGATAGTATTGTAACGGAAAACGTGAATTTCTTCACGCTTGTCAGAAATTAGATAAGGACTTGTAATATCTTCATCATAAAACACGGTTAATAAATTCTTACAGACTGGAACATCAGTACGTGCCTTTATAAGATCTGCCTTATAGGGATGACAACCGATTGACAAATAATCATTAAAGGGTGTATCCACATCATCCTGAGGCATAGAGGGTATAGTCGCAAACGTTTCAGAAGTAAGAAGTTGTGATGGATGTTTGAAACCCTTATTTTTATTTTTGCGTGGTTTTTCTAGAATTTTTCCAAACTCTGCAGTTATCACAATTCCTTTGTATTTACCAAGAGGTTTCTGGAAAAGTATATAGGATGGATTCAAATAATTTGCAATAGGGAATGCATCCGCAGTAGCAATTCCAGGTAAACCAGTTATCTCTTCATAAAACTTAACTCCTGGATTAAAAGAACTTATTGAATTAAGCACAAAAAAATTGTTTTTATTTTGACTCTGTAAGCGTAAATGTAAATAAAACATCAAAAGGTTTTTTTCTACATCGGGATTTTCCTCAATTGAAAAGAAAGGACTCATGCAAACAATAGCAACTTTATCTCTTAAACGCAAATCAGAGGATGTTTCTTTTCTAAAAATTTCTGTTTTAAATAAGTACTGGATGATTCGCACAAACTTTTCAATATCTCCTTTCATAGGAGGTATCATTACAATTGTTTCAGTATCAGAAGGTAAAACATCATAAACTACAGGAAGATTAGGAATTGGTCCACCTGCAGCCTTTCGAACAACTTCAACAGTTGGTATTGTTATATTTTGTGCTACTCCAGCATCTGTATACCGCTTTATTTTGTTCATGCGCTCATTTTTAAACACATCAAAGTAATTAATTGTTTCATCCTTTTTTCGATCATAAAGTCCAAAGATATTTGCAAAATAATCCTTTCTATATTTTTCAGCAATATCAGTATCTCTTACTGTATAGACTTCTCCCTGTAAATTTCCAGTTGTTTTTGCCCCTCCCCCAAATACCTTTTCAATCGTACCTGTTCCTCCAGCAAGAAGACTGTTTTCAATATTATAATTAGGAGAAGGCATTCCTCCTCCACCCATGACAGGTTGTATGACACTATTTGTTCCTCCATGTAACATACTTGCGTTTGGATCATAGTTGGGTGGTGGACCACTCATTCTGATGCGCACAACGAAAAAAGAGGCTTAAGAACTACGACCTTTGCGAATTAGAATGGAGATCATTACTCCCGTATATGCTGAACAGGATCCTCAAACCCGTCGTCGTAAAATTCACTGCAAGCAAGAATTAATTGTATCCAGTCTTCAACGATTTTATAATGAAAGAAATGACCTTGATAATATCCTTCAGATTCTCCAAGGCACCTCTCAAATAAGTCTTCGTCTTATTGATTGGTTTGTTACCAACTATGCGAAACACAATTCTACTTCTTATATTTTGAACGGCCAAGAGTTTCTTGTGTATATGAATTATAAGAGCCAATTGAAGGCTTATAGTAAAAAACTATTTGATCCTTTTTGCAGAAGAGAACGTATACTTTTCCAGGTTGGAACTTATCCTGCTTTTTTAACAACAGTCGGGAAACTTAACTTTTTCAGATGGGCCCTTGAAAAAGGCGTCTTGGATTATATTCAAGCAAATGTTACTGAAATTGAGAAAGGTATGAATCAATTTATGAAAGAAATTCAAAAAGAAAAGAAAGAAAGCACAAACTCTACCCAGAGTTCCCTTGCAAGTACTTCCACCACTTCAACCCAAATCTCTTTAGTCAGTACATCAACAACTGGAAGTAAAAGTTCCACTCGTCGCCGTACAACTTGTAAAGAAGTATCAGCATCAAAAATGATGCAAAAACATAGTATGCCGATTGAAGTAAGGTTTGATTAATTACGATATGTTTTTCCCATATCATTAAATTGTGGGCGTAACATTTCATAAGATAAGAGTGAATTCATTTGATTTTGTTCAACAAATCCATCTGGAATCCACCGACTGGTAAACGTACGTTCTAACATCAAACGCGTCTCAGCAATACCTCTTTCACCTGCCTTGTCTTCATGAACTACGCTGCGTAATTCACGGACTGCATTTCTTGGATCAAAAGAAGGATCATATCTGTCAAAGTAAGGATTTTGAGATAATTGATCTGAAGTAGCAACAAAAGGTTGACTCTGATAGTAGTTTTCTGTTCTTTCAGTTCGTGTATTGATAGAACGAAAATCTAATATTTCTTTGGCCCCACTCAAATCACTTGTTGTCTTTATTAAAGGTGCATTAAAAGAAGCCGTGTATCCCGCAAAGCCCGCTCTAGCATTAATAGGTTGCATATCATTGAGAATTCTTGCTCCACTCAAATCTGGACGATCCATTTCAAGGTAGGGAGCATCTGTTTGCCATTGCTCGAAAAGCCTTGCATTCATAGCATCCTTTGTTGAAACCTCTTTTCTCATACGTAACTGCATCTTGGGTGGCGGTAGGTGAGGCTTTCCAGCGTATAGGTAAGGTTCATTCATCTAAAGTATTCTCCTATTCTTCTATAGAATGTATTTAATCCCTTATTTTAAAAAGGAGGAAACAACCTTTTCTGGAAATAAATTATTAAAGATTGTTCTTTTTTTGGCAAATGGAGGTACAACTTGCTTGGAGGATGTGAAGGATTTTGAAGTAAAATCTTTTTGTTCTGATAATGGTTTTGTTGTTCTAAAACAATTCAAAACAACAAATGGAATTTTTGTAGAAGTTGATCCACAGCAAACAGATATTTCATCTTATTATTCATTCTCGGAAGCGCATAAAACACAAAATGAATGCTGGAGAACATTTATTATGGTATTTTCAGAAGATAATAAAGACATTTGGAATGTGAATTCACTTTTTTCAGATACCCCCTTCTCAAAAATTCTTCATGATATTGCGGCGGTCTAAGACTCTGTCACATAATATAATTAGAATATATGTCTTCCAGAAATAAGACATTAAGAAAGAGTCACACTGATGTGAGTGGTGTTAAGATTGACTATTCGGTAAATGAAGGCCTTCAGAAACTCCTTGAAACCGAGGCAAATTCAGCCTATCGCAAACCGTGGCACAGACTTGAACGCGGATTGCGAGTGAATCGTTTGCGATTGTTTTGTCAGGATTTGAAAGAAAAACGTGGACTAAAAGAAGAAGAATATACAAATCTTTTTAATCTTTTGATTAAAGCATTGGATAGAAAAGGTCTTAATTCAAAAACGGAAGTAATTTATGATCCAAATACTGAAAAAATTACTGAAATTAAACATTTGGTTATGCATCAAAATTCAAATGGAGATGTTTTATTTCAACTTGTTGAAAAACGAAATGCTGTTACATTCCGTAAAAGACAATCCTCTCCAGTACAACAACCTACTGCGGATAATCAGCAAGAACAAACACAATAAACACTTTAAGGTTCAGTACAATATTCTAGTAGGGTGATAAACTTGACGAGGAAACATGCTTCAATCCTATAGACACATGTTTGCTCCTACAAAAGATTTTCTCAAACAGCAAGAACAGGTCTTTCCTGTTGCTTCCCATTTGAGTTTATTTAAAGAATGGCGAGAAACTGCAGATACACATCTTTCTGAATTACAAGAAATGGCTGAGGTTCCACAAGAAGAACGCGAAACGATGAATCAGGTTCATGATCTCTTTATTGAAGGACTCTATATGTTTCTTCAAAAAGCAACAAATCCATCTTGGAAGGAGAAAAATTCTGAAGAAAAACGGAATCACATATTGAAACTCCTGGATAAACCTCAAACAGAACAAAGATCCCAAGCCTGGTATCAACAAGTTCAGAGTGTTCTGACTGCAAGTGAATATAGTAGTCTCTATGGATCTGAACGTCAATATGCATCTCTTGTTCTTTCCAAATCAGGAACACTACCACAAGAAGGTTCACAACCTTCCTATCGTCATGCTTGCAATACTATGGATATGAATGCACTGGATTGGGGTATTCGCTTTGAACCTGCTATTAAACAATTTATTGAATCGCAATGGAATGTAAAGATTGTAGATTCTGGCCGCTTGATTCACCCTTTGGATCCTAAACTTGCAGCAAGTCCAGATGGATTTCTTCTTGAAGGTCCTCCAGATCGCATTGGTCGTTTAGTAGAAATTAAGTGTCCTCTTTCAAGAAAGATTGGAGAAGGAATTCCATTTGAATATTGGTGTCAGATGCAGATTCAAATGGAAGTTACTGATATTGATGAATGTATGTATATTGAAGCCAAAATTTCTTCACGTCATGCCAAACAGGATACTCCTGTAAAACCTGAGAATCCAATCTATGAAGGTATTGTTTGGCTTCTCGTTCATGAAGAAACTTATCAAATGGTCTATGCATATACTTGTGAACAACGAAATGAATACGTGGGCAAAGGATTTCTAGAAGTGGAAGAAGTTCCTTGGTGTATTGAATCATTTCATACGGAAATAGTTTCACGTGAACGTGCTTGGTATGAAGGTACTAAGCAACTTCGCGAAGATTTCTGGGCTAATGTAGAAAAGGCAAAGAAAGGTGAATTTAAAATTCCTGAGCCTTCTCCTAAACGTTCCAAACAACAGGCTTGCCTTATTTCTGACTCACCGCCGAATGAACGACCTGCATCTTAGGCAGGAGGCAACGGTGTAATATTGTAGAAGGAGGTTACTAATTCAGTAAGAGGAGCAGTACAACTATCAGGATTTAATCTCTTATAATTATTCGTAAGTTGTCTGTAATTTCCAGTTTTTTCAATGCGACGATTGAAATCAGTCTCAAAGCATCGTTGTGCTGACATACCAGAAGTCTTATCACGAGTGGCATCAGGAAGTGTGCCACGGAGTAAATGGTAAGGTCGTGATAAATTTGCAAGATCAGCATCAGCCGGTTGGACTTTGTCTAAATCAGTAGAGGCTTCTGTGATACCACGAACTTTTTCAGGTGCATTTTCAAATGGTTCTTTTACTTCAATAGCAGGGCGAACAATAAAAAAAGATTTGTATTGTGTGTATCGTATAACAAGCGCCATGGCTAAAATTGCAATCGCCCAGATTCCTATGAAATATAAGATTTCTTCTGTTGTCTTCATTCTACTAGAGAAGAAGTTTAACGTGTGCCTCCTGTTGCATAAAGCATCGTCCAGCGCTTCGCTTCTAAATCATAAGCAAGCCTGTTCTTTGTATACTGGTGAGCAATCTCTGGAACAAGAGGATCCGCTGGATTTGGGTCACAGAGCAAACTACAAATACTGAGAAGCACTTTGCTAATTGTAAGCGCAGGAGACCATTGTGTTTTCAGAATATCTAAACAAATAATTCCTGCAGCATTAATATTTGGATGATAAATCTTAGTAGTAAACTGTACTGAAGGAGGTTTGAAAGGATAATCTACCGGGAATTGAATTAGAAGATTAAAGATTCCTCCTACAAATGGGCTATCATCAGGACCAAAGATAGTGGCTTCCCATTTGTATAAATCATTTTCATCTTTTGGACCTGCACTGCAACTAGATGGAGGATCTTTGCGAAGTTCTGCAAGTTCTCTTTGAATACGACGGAGTGCCATTGGTTTTCTACCTAGGTAGTACAGGGTTTCATGATTCAATTTTTATTCGTTACTAGTAGAATGAAGTTCCTTCCTCTTATTTATGAGTTTCTTGGTACCTTCTTACTTGTCCTTTCCATCTTCACAACTTCAAATGCATTTATTATCGGTGCAGTCCTTGCTGTTGTAGTTTGGTTGAGTGCTTCAGTCAGTGGCGGCCTTGTTAATCCCGCGGTTTCTCTTGCTTTCTATTTGAAAGGTGCTTTGACTCTTGAAGAACTAGGTGGATTTATCTTCGTGCAATTCTTGGGAAGTCTTTCAGCACTTTCTGTTTACCAATTCATAGTCTAAACATTTCTTACTATGAATACATAATGGATACAATTACTCCAACATCAATTGCGACACTCGCTAACGAATTCGCAATTGCTGACCTCCAACTTTTTTTTATAACATTGGAACTCTGGAATACAACCTTACCCGATATTTATTTATTCTGTGATTCTGAAGTAAGTTCTTGGTTAACTCAAAAGAAACGCTACAAAGGAAACATATTTATAAAAGAAGCCTTGAATCGGTATACTGGACTTACAAGAAAAGATATGGAATCTAGACCTGGAAAAACATTTCAAACCTTGTTTGGAGATTTTACGGCAGAAAAGCCATTGCTTTTCCAATGGGCTTTTTCCAAAATGGCCTCCCATGATAAAGGTCTTCTTTTCTGTGATGCAGACATATGTTTTCTTTCTGCACTTCCAGAAATTCCTAAGGATACACAACTTGCTCTTTCTCCTCATATGATTCGCAAACGAGATACAGACAAATATGGAATTTACAATGCTGGATTTTTATGGATGAATAGTTCGCATATTGCAGAACTTTGGTTTAATCTTTGTAAGACAAGTCGGTTCTTCGAGCAAGGGTGTCTGGAAGATCTCAAAGGACTTGTGAAAAATACGTATGAGTTTCCGATTCAAGTGAATTATGGTTGGTGGCGTATGTATCAAAGTAATGAAAGTGTTGAAGAAAGAAGGAAAGAGTTTAGTATTCTTCGACAAGGAAATCTTCATAGTGGAATTCAAGTTCAAGGAAAACCTCTAAATTCCATCCACACACATTTTTTTGGAACCACGGACATGACTACATTTGATTTTAATTCTTATATGTTAAAATGGTTTCAAGTATTGAAAGTAAGTCAAAAAAATGTGAACCTACTTTACAAGGCTATCGCGGCAAAGTAAAATTGACAAGTTTTTTCTTTTCTTTTTAATTAGCCATGACAGACCTTTTCCCTGGACTTCACCGAACACAATTTGAAGATAAAAAACTAGATTCCTATTTCCAAGAAACTACTGAGAAGACTATCCCTGGCTTTCAAGATTGTTGTCCATCTTGTAAGGCAGATAAGGAGTTTTGGGAACAAGAAGATCTATATATTTGCAAGGCCTGTGGAGAAGTAATTGAGCGCCCGATTGATGCTGGAGCAGAATACCGTTTCTTTGGATCTGAGGACAGAAGTTCAACAGATCCTTGTCGTGTAGGTGCACCCACAGATGTACGCTTTCCTAGTTCAATGTTAGGTACAATTATCTTGTCAAGGGCACAAGGTGGTAATGCATCTAATCGTATGGCTATGGCAAGAGTAAGAAGATATCACACCTGGAATCTTCTTCCTTACAGAGAACGTGCACTCCTTCAAGTCTTCGAACAACTTTCTCTTGCTGCATCAAATCATGGATTAGATGGGAGAACTATTGATGTTGCAAAAGATCTATATATTCGCCTTGTCGAACATTGTGATCGCAGAGGTATGTCACGAACTGCTGTTGTGGCCAGTTGTATTTACTCGGCGTTGAAAATGGTAGGTCAACCCAGAAAACCCAAAGAAATTGCAGAAATCTTCCATTTAACTAGCAATCAATTTACAAAATCCTTCAAATATTTCCAAGAAGTTCTTTGTATGGCAACTCAGCGTGGTTTACTTGCAGAACAATCTGCACCTGCAAGTCTGTCTAGTACACGCGCAGCAGATTACATCGCTCATCCTCTTAGTAGGCTTCCAGTTTCTAGAAATGCCTTCCTAAAAATTCAGGAGGCCGCTACACGTATAGCACAAGAAGCAGAAGCCAAAGAATTATGTTCTGAGAATATGCCTCCTTCGCTCGCTGCAGGTGTAATTGCTTATGTTCTTCCTCGTATGGGACATCCCGATATCACACATGAACGCATTGCAAATGTTTGTGGAGTGAGTGAAGGAACTCTTCATAAATGCTTCCGTAAATTGGAAGCCTCTCAGAAAATGTTTGCACCTATTCTAAAAGATTATGCTTAAATAGAGATGGGTATTGGATCTTCTGTACCTTTGAAAAATGATTTAAAACGAAAAACAATGAGGACTTCTGAATTAATTCAAAGAATTCTAGGTTGGATGTTAAAGGAATCTAATCTTTTGGATTATTATGCACTTGCTTCTCCAACAGAGTGTAAGCGATATGTTATGTTCACAGCGGATAATTTAGATTCTTTATTTAAGGATATTCAAGTTGCACCTTTAAAAGATAATAAAGGTAAAATTTACTTTAGAAAAGCCAGTGAATTATCTTCAATGCCTGAAGAACTTGAAATGAAACGAAAGGAAAATTGTTATTTAATTGCTTACTTTTTCATTCGCATTCTCCAAGTTTTTGCTGCACTCGCCCTTTCAGTAATGGATGCAGAAATTCCTTCTTCCTTTGCTATTCTCACAGAACAAACAGAACGCAGAAAAAATACAAAATATATAAGCCCTGAGGAATTTAAGCAACTTCCCCTCTTTGGTTCACGAGAACAGCAGAAACCAAGAAGTTTCTTCGGTGGTTCTATTGCTCCTTCTAATCGTCTCTACATCAAAGATCAGAATTATAGTATTTTGAATAGATACTTAACTTCTGAGGGAGGTGGCTTTTTACAACTTTTTGAAGATGATATTGCAACTGGAATTCGTATTTCTGAAGATTCTTTACTCAAAAATCGCTATGCCCTTATCTATAAAGGAACAGATGCATTAGGAAAAAACATACAACTTTTAGCCTATTTGACAATTAAATATAATAAAAAGGGAGATACAGAAGAAGAATATTTGGTAACACTGGACAGATTTCACGTGAATGGCGATCCCTATTCATACCAAGCAGTAGAGCACAAATTCAAAGGACTCATTGGTACAGAGCCAGAATATAATAATCAAACAATTCCTCGCTTTATCAAAAACGAATTTGTTCGTGTAATTGGAAAACCTCTAACTTCTGATGCATCAGATGTAAAAACAATAAAATCTGTAACAAATCTTCCTAGAGATATTGATCCAAAATTCCAAGTTAGAGAAATATGGTCTAGTTTAGGACAGAAACCTCCTATTAAAGCACACTGTGTAGCAAGAGCACTACAATTGCTTTCTCCAGAAGCCATTTATGATTCTTCTCTCAAACAGGCGGCTAGAACATCTATTTGCAATACCAAGTTCCCTCTTCAAGAAACTGAATCACTTCCTAAACCTGATAGAAGTATTACCACTTCTAAAAGTTTACTTTCTTTGAATTTGTTATTTTTTGATGTGCTTGAAAAAACAATCCCTTCCATTCAAGATAAAAAAGAGTACAAAGATTTTCTAAATTATTTGCGAGGACTCTTTGAAGAAAGAACTGAGGCTGCTGATGTTGAAGTAAGAAATATTTATAGAAATATAGATGATATTCGCGAAAAAAGAAATCCAACTCTTTGTACTGGAAAATCTGGTCCTCTTTACACAAAAGATATAAAGGTTGCAAAAGAATTGCGTTCATTTGTCACCCAATTGCTAGATAGACAAATTGCACACACTGCAAATGTTGTTAAAGTTCTAGAGCAACTTTTTATTATACGTGAGGGCCAACCTCTCCTTTTACAACCAGCCATCCAAGAAGGTGGTATTGAAGCAGTAAATAAAGTTGCTGAAAATGCTAGAAAACTTTTAACTTCTTATTATGGAGAATGTGAAAAAATCTATAGAACTGCTGTAGTTGTAGCATCTACACACAAAAATTCTTTTACTGAGAACTAAAAAATATATAGTCCTCCGTCCTTGCGCGTGCGCTGCCAAGGCAAAATTGAATCGTTCCTAGGAGTAGGAAACGGTAACGATGCAAACTGTACCTAAGAGATGTCAACAGGAAGGTTGTAAGTGTAAACTTACCCTTACAAGTTTCCCGTGTAGGTGTGAAAAGTATTTCTGTGACAAGCACCGTTATTCTGTAGATCATGCATGTACGTATGATTACAAGGCCGAACAAAAGAAGGAACTGAATAAGTTTATGAGTTCTCCCGTGATCTCTGCAAAGGTGCAGGTGATTTAGGGGCGACCAAAAATTGACGGCCCAAATCGTCGAAGGAGGGTTAGTAGGAAAAAATGACTAAGAATACGCTTACGATTTACTTTCAACGTGACTCTGACAATGCGAAACTTGATGATGTCCTCAAAGTTACTAGTGCAGATGATGGCTGGGTTTGTGTAAAGTACCACGATAAAAGTTCAGATGTAAAGAATATGTCTTTCATGATGGAAACTGGATTCATGTCTTACATGGAAGGACTCTTTAGCCTCATGCGATATGATAGTTCTCCTTACAAATACGTACAGATTTCTGCTCCTTGCCATCCTCTAGTTCTCATTCCTCATGCTAAACTTCAAGATGATGAATGTATTAATACGATTGGCAATGTACTAAGTTCTTGTTGGCGTATCTGGTATCCTTTTACTGCGAAGACATCAGATATGGAACTTCAAGACTTTGAAGAAGAAGATGAGGAAGAGGAACATCAGTTCCATGGATGCCACTGCAACCAATCCTAAGAGACTTACTCATATTTATGAATATACATAGCAACAATACTAGGCGACCAACGTCCCATTAATCTCGTCGAACGAGGAGAAAACCAAGATAAATCATCTTTTTCACGTTTATCCTTACGTAAACGTGCAAAGGCCTTGGGATGTTCGTTTAACCACTCAAATTCTTCTAATGCATTTTCTATTTCTTCAGGTGTGACATAGGCTTGGAAAATATGATATTGAAAGAAATGATTCTCAGGATAATCATTTTCTCTTCCTTGGAAGACCATTCCAGTATGTCTCAGATTTTGGAAGGAATGAATCTTGGCTTCTTCTTCTACTTCCCGTTGGACGTTCTCATGCAAAAGTTTTAAAACAGATTTTCTAGGTGATGTATCTTTTGCTTCCATTTGTCCTTTGGGAGGTTCCCATGTTTTTTGGGAAGCATTGGCTCCAAATTTCTTAACAACGAGAAATCGGGAGGCTTGAAACGGCTGTCCTGTTTCATGAAGAAACGTGCAGGCGCGAAGGTATACACGCCAACCCTCTGTGGGATGCTCCACATAGAAATATCGTTTATGGGGTGCAAAGGGTAAACGTGCAGCACCTCTTTTTAATCCAGGTTGAAATACATCCAGCACTGGTTCTACAGATTTCATAGCCTAACTATTTGATAGTCTTTTTCTTTTTTCTGCAAGTCTTTGAACGATTGGAAGATGAACAGCCACTCTTTACATTTTGAAGTTGTCTGCATAATGAAAAATAACTTGTTGTATTGAGAAGTTGAAGTTCCTTTTCTAGTGCACAGCGGAGTTTCCACATGTGACGTAATGTAGTTTGTTTTGTATTCCATGGATCTTTCTCAAACTCTGAAACTGTTTTACTCCAGACTGCTCTCCATTCTTCAAATGGAAGAACTTTAGGAAGCAAATCTAAAAATTTTTTGTAGTAAGGAAGTCTTTCTTCAGGAGAAAGAACATTCCACTTATTTTTTTCAAAATCTGTCTTTAGTGTTTCTAGTGGAGGACAGCCTTGAATGGGTGTAGATCTCTTGGCCTCTTTAGAAAGAGGATGTGTTTCCATAATACTGAAAAGAAATTCCCATCCAGGAAAATGTGTTTTCGCACAACCTTCTTGAAGTCTGCTTGTATACATATCTTGAACTTTTTCAAACGAAATATCTTTGTAAGGATGTTCTTTGGATGCAAGTTTTTGTGATCTGAGTTTTGCATTCACTTTGTTGTGGAGTTCCCATAACCATTTCTGCAAGCGAAGAGATGATGCGCAGTTCTTCTCGATAGAATTCTCTTCATAGTAGCCGCTCAACGAGTAACGACAGAATTTACAAGGTAATACATAAGGAAGTAAATTAAAAAATTCACACATAGAATTCTTATCACGTTCAGGTTTGTACGCAAACGTAGTAAGATGTAATAATTGCCAACCAGATGGGCCCCAGAATCGGGTATCCATTTCCCTATTATGACTGGCCAAAGAAAGATGAACTCAAAGGTGCTAAGTAAGGTCTGACTGCAGAAGGAGTTACTTCTTCAGTCTTGCACTTAACTTGTGTGGCGGGACACTCCATGCGAGGGCAAGGAGGACACTTAGGGCAGACAGTAGGAGGAGGGCACTTGACTTCAGGGCAGCGAGGACGAGGGCAAGGAGGGCACTCACCACATTGTCCTTTGCAGGCAGCACTGTCGATGATGATTGGTTGAGGTTTGGGTACACTGGATTTGAGGACATATTGACTCAAGTCAGGAACAGGAGGGCATTCAGTCTTCAACATATACTGGCTCATATCCGGAGCAGCAGGGCAAGGAGGAATGCTGCTCTTAAGGACATACTTACTCATATCAGGATAATCAGGGCACTTAGGGCATTGACCGTATTCAGTAGGGTGATCAGAGCAGGGAACTTGTTTACCACAAGTACATACAGGAGTAGAACCAGTGAATCCTTCAGGCTTTGCAGATGATCTTAAAAAATAACCAATGAGAATGCCAACAAAAAGTATAGCTGCTATTTGAAGTGGCGATGTACGCATCTCTCTCTACGATAGTGTACTTTTTATTGTCTCCATCCCGCCCATGTGGGAGGAGGACATCCACAGGCTTCAGGGGCACTGGTATCATACAATGTTCCAAGGCGAGAACAAATCATACGAGCATATCCACGATAGGAGAAGTTCTTCTGTGTGGGTGTATCAGCAGGGAAACATCCAAAATCACCGGGAGTATAACCACGTTTCGCGATGGCTGCACAAATCTGCGTTGATCTTTCTTTCCAATCAAGTGTCGCAGCAGCAGTAGATGCTTTTGGAATTCCAAGTTGTCCGTCACCCATTATTTGACCTGCAACATCGGGAGAGGTTCTTGATGCAAAGTCGCCTCGGTAACCTCCTGCTTGTGCGGCATTTGCATTTTGTTGTGCTTCGTTGGCAAGTTCTTGTGTCTGTTTAAGAGTATCCAAAGCGGAAAGACTGGTTTCAGCCGTTTTGAGTTTTGCATCCGCAATTTCCTTTAGTCTTTCTGCAGTATAATTCATGCGCAGATCCCAAGAAAGTCCCTTGAAGAATGTATCAAGATAGTTACTTACAACATACTGAGTGAGTTGTGCACCAGAGATATCACCAGACAAATAGGCAGGGAATAAATTTGAAAGAGATACGGGGAGCCCAGCACTTTGAAGTGTATCAGGTAATTTACTATTAGGATTGGCTAACAAGGGTAAGAACTTGTCATAATCAGTCTTTGTAATCGGGATTTGATCGATAGACATAGTCTTTTTCTCAACTTTATCAATGATTCCCTGTACATCATTTTTAATTAAGGTTAATTTGGAAATTCTGTTATTTGTAATGGAGTCTGTAGTACCACTGGAAGAAAGACGGGTGATTTCTGTTTGAATCTTAATGATAAGATCCTTCAAGTCATTCAAAGTAGGCTTTTCTGCTGATAAGATTGTATCAGGCAATGCATTCTTTACCTGTCCTAGTAAACCTTTCACACTATCATAATCTTTCTTGGTTATCGGAATATTCTCAATAGCAATATCTTGTCTTTCTACCTTATCAATTACAGCCTTTAATTCATCTTTGATAGCATTCAAGTTGAATAAGAAATCCTTTGATTCCTTATCAGTAGGATTTGTAGCATTTAATCTCACAATATCAGCATTTACAAGGGTAAGAAGACTCTTGAGTTCTGCAAGAGAAGGACGGGTAGTAATTGCTGTATCCGCAAATCCTTCCACTGTGAGACCAGACTCTGAATTTAATTGATTTCTCCAGAGTTTCTGTAAATAGGTTAAATTCGCTTCAATACCGTCTACATCAGTTTGAGTTAGTTGAGATTGGATACCAGGATTTCTGGCTAAACAAGCAACTTCATCTTGAAGACGCTGGACGTCTCCACGTAAAGTACTAAGAGGGAGTTGGTAGGCAGGATCGCTTTGTTGTGAAATTCCAGGAGCCTCGTTTTTCAAAAAACCAAGAGCAGTTGTTAAAATATTCTTAATTCGTGAAAAGGGGGCCTTTTCAAGGGCAGGATCTTGATAAGGAAGTGAATTCACACTTGCTAAACTACCGGGAGGAGCAGAAAGAAAGGAAAAGGAAGGGGGTGCATACCCTTTGAAATCACCAGCAGTTAACTCTTCACGTGGAGGATCCACTTTCGGAATCACAACTTCGGGTGTAGGATATTTCACATTTGTTGTAAAGTTTTCCTTCAATGCTACTGGTGTAATGTCATCTGCAAAATAAAAAACAGCAATCACTATAACAAGTAAAAAAATAAGGAAGAGTAATCCCTTCATCTCTAGAAGTATCTTATTTTCTTTCTTGTCCCTGGGCTAACACGGGTGATAAATATGAATCCGTTGTGGTTGTAGGGAGAGGTGTTGTGGCACGATTCGCAAGAACTTTATTATATTTTGATTCAATATAACTTTGAACATCATTCAAATCGGTCGACCAAACTTTTTGAATTGTTATATCTACTGGTTCTTCACCTTCAGGAGCAATCTTCAAGCGAGGGGCTACAATTTTAATGAGTTCTGCAAATTCGGCAATAAAATTATTTCCAGAAAGATCATTTCCTGATACGTCATTTCCAGAAACATCTGTGAAACGTTCAATATTGAAATAAACTTGGAGGAACACCGAAAGGGTAATGAGTGCTATTCCTAAAAGAAAAGTATACTTCTCCATCTCCTTATAGGAGAGAATGTCTACTGCTTTCGCAAATGAATTTATACCTTACAATGTTTCACAACTTTCTGGTATCCAACTTTGGCTAGATGCAGCAGATTCAACTTCATTAACACTCAGTGGTTCTACAGTAACTGCATGGAGAGATAAAAGTGGTCTATCAAATGATGCAACAATCAATAATTCAGTGACGTTTAATGCTTCGGATAAATCTGTTAGAACAGATGGAACAAATGGGTATTTTACATCACCGCTGGATACACGAAAAACAACAAGTACATATTACAATGTATTTCTTGTTTATAAATGGTTAAGTTCATCCTCTAATACAAATCAATCCTTGTGGGGAAATGACGTAGGAGGAGGATGGAATCGTTTCCAACTTTTATCCTTTCCTTCTTCAACAGGTATCGCGTATGGATTATCAAGAGGCGCAACTTCACCCAATACGACAAATATATCAGCACTCAATACTTCCAATACACTTCTGTATTCTGCAAATTATGCATATAATATCACAAATGGATCTTATGCTTACGTGAATGGTTCTCAATCAATAAACTTTACAGAAGTTGCGGCTTCACCCGAAACCTCTACACAATTGATTTTCTTCGGTCAATTGGGTTCAGATCAATATTTTGCTTC